>Ga0247734_1000419_pt1 | contig 37767 bp, 39 predicted proteins | sample UWRJL103311B2_FD_180933 | JGI IMG/M metagenome (GOLD analysis project Ga0247734, IMG submission 180933) | Plant litter microbial communities from Arlington Agricultural Research Station in Wisconsin, United States - UWRJ-L103-311B-2 | ecosystem: Environmental > Terrestrial > Plant litter >...
AACCGCGTAACGTCTACCAGTTCGGTAGGGCGCATCACGTCTTCCTTCATCAGGTCCACGAGGTTGGTTCCGCCACCAAGAAACTTAGCGGTTGGATTGGCAGCTACGATCCCGATAGCCGTGGCAGCATCGGATGCATTTGAGTATTTAAATGGTCTCATAATAGACGCTTTATGAAGTAATAAAAAAGGTACGATCTAGATGGTTCCGTCGGCAAACTGCCAGACTTGTGCCACAGCTTTATCGCCGTGCACTTCCCGAATGGCATCTACAATATTAGGATAGGCACCGCAGCGGCAGATATTGCCTGACATACGTTCCCTGATCTCTTCATCGGAAAGTTTGATCGACTTGCTTTTCTTCCGCACATTGGCGGTTACATAACTCGCATCTCCGTTCTTCGCCTCATCCATTAAGGCAACAGCCGAGCAGATCTGTCCGGGGGTGCAGTATCCGCATTGAAAGCCATCATGTTTGATAAATGAAGTTTGCATAGGGTGTAGCGTATTGCCGGTTGCAAGACCTTCTATCGTGGTGACTTTTTTATCCTCACAAGTTGCGGCAAGGGTTAAACAGGCTAACACACGCTGGTCATCTACAATAACCGTACAGGCGCCGCACTGCCCGTGATCACACCCTTTTTTTGAACCTGTTAAATTAAGTCGTTCCCGGAGCGTATCCAGCAAGGTCATACGTGAGTCTACTGTCAGTTGCTGCATACTACCATTAACTTTAAACGACAGGTTGATCCCGTTCTCGATCAACACCGGTGCTTGCTGTTCGATCGGAACGCTGCGGGCCATCAGTTGTTCGATGCCCAACAGATGCGTAGCCAACACACTCGTCCCGGTAACCGCGAAGAGCTTTAAAAAGTGCCTGCGTTTAATACCAGACGTGATGATCTCGCTCATTTCATCGGGCATAAGTTCTTCTAATGCGTTACGTTCCGCTTCAGAAAGGTAAGTGGGTAATGGTATTTCGTCCATAACGTATGATTGAGGTATCCGAAATTGAGAATCAGTATTTCAATTTCTAAACAGCTGAAAATCAAGATTTGTTTTCTGTTCCAGCCCATTCAGTCCAATTAATTTGGAGAATTAAAATTCCGCCAATAACACATCTAAGCCATATCCGGCCATTTTTGCAAAAGCTTGTTTACGTATGCTATGCGTAAATCAGGTTCATCAAATGGCTCGGCTTAGTTATTTAAAACGCGTCGGATGTGTTGGTAATGAATGATTTAATGAATTTTAGATGATGCGGCTCATTTTTTTGATCCGTAACGTCTCTAACGCTGCAAACAATAGCGTTTTTCTCAGGTACACTCTATAAATTGGTTTAGGTGTCCTTAACCCGATAAATAACCGCTGTAATGCATTGCGCAAATATACAGGTCAATGGACAACTAGGTACAGCAATGCTCTTTTCAAGTATTTTGTTACGCTTGATTGATCACCTTCATCAGCAATACTTATTGACGAACTAAGTGCTCTTTTTTCTGTTGTCTAACTTCATATCGGTATAGGCGGATGGATTCTTAAATGTTTTAAATCAGCCTTACAGGGATATGCATGAATAGTAATTTTATTTATTTCCCGGAACGGAAATCACTTTCTATAACATTTGCTTCATTTTAACTTTATCAATTGAAAAAATATATCCATCGCCAAATAAAATAGCAAAACCTGATCTATAAAATATTTTATGATTTAAACTATACTCTATCGATTATTGCCACTTCCAGTCCAATATCTCGGGCATATCCTTCCCGTTTGCGCCGATATAGTGTTTGTGTTCAATCAGTTTATCCTGCAGCATTTGCTTTAAATATACGCCTTTACTGCCCGTTTGCGGCAAACGATCGATCACGTCCATCACTAAATGGAAACGGTCCATTTCATTCAATACGGTCATATCGAAGGAGGTGGTGATCGTTCCTTCTTCCTTATAGCCTCGCACGTGCATGTTTACATTATTCGCCCGGTTGTAGGTCAGGCGATGTACGAGCCAGGGATAACCATGAAAGGCGAATATAACAGGCTTGTCGGTGGTAAACAATTCATCATAAGCAATGTCGGTCAGCCCATGGGTATGCTCGCTGCTTTTTTGTAACTTGAACAGGTCCACTACATTTATGACCCTGATCTTTATCTCCGGCAAATGTTTCCGGATAATGGAAACGGCCGCTAAAGTTTCCAGGGTCGGCACGTCACCACTACAGGCCATGATAACATCTGGCTCTGCTTCCTTGTCATTGCTGGCAAATTTCCAGATGCCTATGCCTCGGGTACAATGATCTATTGCCTGATCCATGGAAAGCCATTGCGGCGCCGGATGTTTGCCCGCTATAATCACATTCACATATTGCACACTGCGCAGGCAATGGTCCATTACCGACAATAAACAATTAGCGTCTGGCGGAAGATAAACACGAATAATGGTGGCTTTCTTGTTTACTACATGATCGATAAAACCCGGATCCTGGTGGGTAAAGCCATTGTGATCCTGCCGCCATACGGTAGATGTCAGCAAAATATTAAGAGAAGCAATATTTCTGCGCCACGGCAATTCAGAACTTGTCTTTAACCATTTGGCGTGCTGATTAAACATGGAATCAATTATATGGATAAATGCTTCATAACAGTTAAATAAACCATGCCTGCCCGTGAGCAAATAACCTTCCAGCCAGCCTTCACACTGATGCTCGCTGAGCATTTCCATAACACGGCCATCGGGAGCCAGGAATTCATCCGTGCTAACGACTGGCCCATCCCATTGTCGGTTCGTAGCTTCAAAAATTACATCTAGCCGGTTCGAGACTGTTTCATCCGGCCCGAAGATGCGGAAGTTGTGCGCTTTATCGTTGGCTTTTAATATGTCCCTTAAAAAACGGCCGGAAACATAAGTGTCACCTTCACCGGCGCAGCCGTGCGCGGTTACTTCCGTCGCGTAAGCGCGGAAATCCGGTAGCTGCAATTCCCTAAGCAATTGTCCGCCGTTAGCATGCGGATTAGCACCCATCCTTCGATCGCCCTTTGGCGCGAGTTCCTGAAGTTCGGGGAGTAAAGTTCCCTGCGCATCAAATAGCTCTTCCGGACGGTATCCTTTCATCCATTCCTCCAGCATTTGCAGGTGTTCCGGCGGAGCTGAAGCCGACACTGCAAGCGGAATCTGGTGTGCACGGAAGTTGCCTTCAATCATAAAGCCATCCACTTCTTTTGGGCCGGTCCAGCCTTTCGGAGAGCGCAGTATGATCATTGGCCAGCGAGGGCGTTCAGTGATGCCGTTCGCTTTCGCATCGCATTTGATCTGGTGGATCTGCATGATCACTTTCTCCAGTATATTTGCCATGGTTTCGTGCATCAGCTTGGGGTCATCGCCTTCTACGAAATAAGGTACCCAGCCATAACCACTGAATAACTGTTCCAGTTCTTCGTGGCTGATCCGTGCTAAAACCGTAGGATTGGAGATCTTAAATCCATTTAGGTGCAGAATGGGCAATACCACACCATCAGTTAATGGATTCAGGAATTTATTGGAATGCCAGGCCGTCGCCAGCGGACCAGTTTCCGCTTCACCATCACCAATCACGCAGGCTGCGATAAGTTCCGGGTTGTCGAGCACTGCGCCAAAGGCGTGGCTCAATGAATAACCCAGTTCACCGCCCTCATGAATAGAACCTGGCACTTGGGGAGAAGCATGGCTGGAGATTCCGCCGGGGTGAGAAAATTGGGTAAACAGTTTTCGTAAACCTTCCTCGTCCTGTGTAATATCCGGATAAATTTCGGTATAGGTGCCTTCCAGATAGGTAGATGCTACCACTGCCGGCCCGCCGTGACCAGGGCCGGAAATATAGATCATATTCAAGTCAAAGCTTTTGATCACCCGGTTTAGATGCGTATAGATGAAATTTTGCCCTGGGGTGGTCCCCCAGTGCCCCAGCAGCATGCTCTTGACATGCTCCAGCAATAAAGGCTCTTTCAATAACGGGTTATGCCTCAAATAGAGCTGCCCAACCGATAGGTAGTTAGCCGCGCGCCAGTAAGCATCTATTTTTAGTAATAACGCATCCGTAAGTGTATCGGCTTTTGGTGTGATCAGGATAGTTTCCATATTAATTGTTTAATATTATTTGCTAAATCGCGTACATTTTAAAGGGGTATCATTAACGTCTTAGGTTTTTATCAAGCAGATGCCTACTTGCCAAACTTCCGAACTTTTTAAACTCTCATTCATGTTAATTCGATCTTTGCATAACCAGATTCGGCAGACAGCTGTAACTTATAAAAACATCCTGCTTTCTCCTCCTCACGGTCCGCTCTTCGTTTGGCGGGACGTATATTATAGGTACTGAAAGAAGCAAAGTTTCTTTGTTGTCATTTACCTCAAAAGCGCAACCTTGATGCTGGACGAACTCTCATTAAAGGCTAATATATTATTTGCGGTTACCGGCATTTTAATGTTAAGGCGTGAGGGTAGTGGTCCATTCCCCGGGCCGATCGTGGGGAATGGGTATGAATGGTCTGTTCATGAAGAAAGCACTCACAGGTGCTAATGTTTGAGCTTGAATCAATTATAATTCTTAACACCTGAAACTTTAAGCTCGTTCAGCGCGTAAATAAGCATATGCGGCAATTATTAATATTCAACCAATCAGCGCGGAAACGCTGTTGACCTGTTAAAAACGAAATTCGCAGCCTTCATTAATACGAAACTAGGATCTAATCTCTCAATTGAATATGCGCATGTATTCAACGACATTAATGTATCCTTCCCTGAAGTGGTGAAAGGGATAGCAGTGAATATTTCAGTGACCGAAGATGTATTGACGGTTACACTTTTGGCGACTGATTCGACTACAATAGTGAATTATTGGAAGAGAACCTGATCGGGGTTTTTGCATAAGCAGGCGGGTTGATATTTAGATGCTCCTAGTGATATAGTAGCTGAATCTTTCACTATGTTAATTTTCAATATATCCTCAGCGTTTTTGAGCAGTAGTGGCAAGTTCAGTAACATCTCGAATAGGCATTTTTACCTATAAAAAACGGATAAAATAGCCAGCTGCATTACCTACGATGAGTCAGCAAAGGTCAGGCTTGACCAACCTGATGTCTACGTTATCTTAATTGGCGATCACATTAGCTTATACCGAGGCAGATGAACCATTGGAAACTACCTGGCAAAAGAGAAAACCTGCAATACCCTGCTTACCCAGATAGCAAAAAGCAATAAGTCTTTGCCAATCCCCCATGTAACAAAATTAAAGAGGAATTTTTTAAGGCTCTGTCTTTAAACTATAAACTGAAGTCAATAAAACGTTTATTTTTGTTCCCTTTGCTATTAAAAGTCTTAAAGTGTGTTTCCAGCTTAACTTTTGAATTTGTAGTAGTGTTGCTTCTCAAACAGCGCAAAAATCGCCTTGTTATCGTCCAACATATCTATAGCTTCATAAAGCAACAATTTTAGCTCCTGTATCTCTTCTTCGCTCTCCATATCTTCCAAATTAATCATTAAACAACTTATTACTTTAAAGCAAACTCCGCAGCCAAACCCATTCTCACAATCTCCATATCATGAGCCATTTTAGTGTAGAGCTGCTCGTAATGATTGCACATTTCGTCTATCGCCACATAATACAAATTGTACAGGTCAGATTTGGATTCAGGCAGAGAATGCTTTAACTGATCAGAAATATCCAGTACTTTTAAATATAATGCCTTTGACCTGTCATTAAACATAATAAGCAAATCGTTGGTAAGTGTAATATTATAGTAAAGGCCTACTAAGTTGCATTTCCAATTTTCCGCGTCGAGCTTTTCTAAATGAGCATTAAGCTTTAACATTTCTTTGTTGAGGAAAGCCAGGCTTGCTTCACTTATTAAGTTGTTCTGGTTCTGCCAGTAACCAATGTTCTTTTTGACAATAGCCAACTTCTCACCGGTGACATAGTAAAAGCTTTCCGCGATCTCTACCTGCTTGTTCCTGTAGGTGCTTTTAAGCTCATATTGAGCCTTTCTCTTGTCGCCATAATACTGAAATGTACCTGTTAAGGCTTGGGTAAGTAAAGCTCCTGTTAAACCGGAATAAGCACTCAATTGAATTATAAAAGAATTATCCATTGTAAATCTCCTTTTAGCAAAGTTAATAAATCTCCGCAATTTTTGCTAATAAAGTTAGCAAATGCGGTCTCGATATTTATAAACTATATGAGATTAATCTGAAGAACTTAAACACACATGTTATTACTTCCTGGTTGCCTATCACTTTCTGAATACTTTTTTATATTATTGAATTTACTTTTTTACATGGGCTTATTACGTTTTCTTTTAGCATGCGGGGTAGTGATCGGGCATTCAGATGGCATTCTCGGTTATACACCTTTAGCTGGTGATCTTGCGGTTCAGTGTTTTTATATCATTTCAGGGTTTTATATGGCTTTAATTTTGAATGAAAAATATACCGGCAAGCAATCCCTTTATGTATTTTATACCAACCGTGCATTGAAGATATATCCCTTGTATTGGATTGTTTTGCTATTGCGGGTTGTATACGCATTCATAGTTCTCTATTTCGGGTATCCGGGTACGCTCACCCATTATGCTGAAACCTGGCCATTACCTGCCAGTTCACTTACTTTTTTAATTGTTACAAACGTATTTATATTTGGCCTTGACTGGTATTTTTTTTTAGGGATCAAAAACGATGGCGCCCTCTTTTTCACAAAAGACGGAATGACGCGAAATGTCAAAGTTTATGACATGGCCTTTAATTTTATTGCATGGACAATAAGCCTGGAGCTTCTGTTTTACTTATTTGCCCCTTTTATTGTAAGGAAGAAGCCAACTTTCATTATTTTGATTTTATTGATAAGCCTGATCATCAGGTTAGTGCTGATTCAAAACAATCTAACGGAAGCTCCCTGGAACTATATGTTTTTTCCTGCACAGATCATGTTCTTTATGGCTGGGATCTTAGCATACCACATGTACACCTATTTGTTAAAATATCCGATTAAAAGTAAAATTACTGAGTACGGCATATTGCTAGTTATTACCCTTATTGTATTATTTTACTACCGCTTTTTTCAAGAATCCTATCTTAAGCAGATTTTTTTGTTTATTAGTATCACATTGAGCATTCCGGTCTTATTTAAGCTAACCAAAGCCTATAACTGGGATAGATGGCTTGGAAACCTTTCCTATCCTATATACATAACACAAATACTTTTTTTAAAATTATTGCCGGCAAAGTCAATTCCCAAGGTGATAGACCTTGGTTTTACAACTTTAATCTGTACTATTTTGTTAAGCATCACGCTGGATTATTTGGTTACAAAACCTTTGGAACGCATCAGGCAGTCAAGAGCTACTAAATTGATTCATTGAGTTAGAAGGAATTGAAATGATATTCAAATTATCTACTCAGTAATAGACCTGGTACGTCTAATTCTAAAACTTTATTAATATTAAGGGTTCCTGGGAGTATAGAAATTTTACTCTTTAGAATAAGCTGCATGTCCAGCCCGGTCTTTATGACGTTTAATATCTAAATATAGTAGAGCGATTTGTGCTTTGTTCGACTTGAAAACAATCCGATATAAGAGTATACAAGCAGTTACTTATCATTAGTTATATTTGTTATCAATTATAGCCGATAATAGAGAGGGTATGCATTAATCTTAAAAAGATGATAACAAATTCCCCTGCAAACAAATCTGTATTTAAGCATTGCCTTTGTGGAAAAACAAATTGGTTCAGAACTCCCAGGCCGCTCCTGATTAAAATATTGCTTTGGTGGCTACCATTGAAATTCTATAAATGTCACCTCTGCAATCGTATAAGATGGGTAATAGACAGGTAATTCCATACAATGACTACTATCTTGATACGAGCCTATGTTCGTTCTGATGGGTCCTGAGTTATATGAACAGCTTTAAGAATTATTCAGTTATCTTTAGACAAGCCAATAATTATTTAAAGCGTTATTCAATGACTTAAAGCAAGAAGGCCAATATCATTTATTATAGCTTCTTAATAATATGCACATCAACAAAGTGAAGAAGGACTATATCCGAACACATTACATTAATGGGAATGTGGACATCTATTATTTGTCCGATATTCTTGAGCTGCGTGCACCAACGATTAATTTCTATTTAAATGAATTTAAAATAATCAAAGAACATTATCCGGAAAAGTTAAACGACTTCAACTTTTATATTGGTAAAGAAAAAGTCACCAAGGAAACAGCCTGGCACAAGAATTTAAGCCGCGTATTACCACAAATTGTCAGGGAAGAGGCTGGACCGGTACTTTACTGTGCCAGGCTTTACCGCAAGTATCAGTTGCTATGTCCGAATGAGTATAGCATTCCCCGGTTTTATGCGCATTTCGTTAAATGGTTCAATGAATATAAAGAGGCACTAATTGACGAGAAACTTAAAGCCAAATTCACTCCTGATGAGTTAAATCAGTTGAAAAAATGGCGTACAGGAAACGACCGCAGATTGTGGCAGGTTTCTGTGTTGTTCATGACGGCATATACCTATCACTCTATGGGGGAGGTAGCCCATAAAATAGAATGCGGCAGGCATACCATGCTTTCCTGGTTACGGCTCTATGAAAAAAAAGGTCTTGATGGAATAAGCAGGCCAGGTTCTAAAAAACCAATTAACGATCTGCGAAAAGCGGCCATTGAAAGAAAAAAAGACGAATTGGTTCACCTGGTGAGACAAAAGCCAAAATTGTATAATATCGACAAACCATCCTGGACGATTACTGATTTAGCTTATGTTTATGGTAAAGAGTCTGGCAATTCAATCTCCGCTAGTACTGTATCTGCTTACCTGAAGAACAGGGGTGTTCGTTTTAAGCGTTCACGAGAAATCATTACAAGTACAGATCCCAATTTCAAAGAAAAATATGAAGCTATACAGAAAACACTTAGCGTGCTGGGTGAAAAGGAACGATTTTTTTCTATAGATGAATACGGCCCCTGTTCTGTAAGACCTAAAGGAGGCAGACAATTGGCCGTTCGGGGAGAGCAGCCCGTATATCAAAAAGTAGACAGAGGCAAAGGATGGTTTATCTGTACCTGTGCGCTAGAACTAGCCACCAATCAGCTTACCTGGTTTTATTCAAGGAAAAAAAACACGGAAGAAATGATTAAGCTAATCGAAATATTAGTTTATCAGTATAAGGATCAGGAAAAGCTTTACTTATCCTGGGACGCCGCCAGTTGGCATGCGTCACAGCAGTTATTAGATTATCTGGAAAAAATTAATGATTTGAACCATCGGAAATCAAATGACATACCAGAGGTTATCCTAGCACCGCTACCGGCTCGTTCTCCGCACTTAAATGTCATCGAATCTGTATTTAGCGGAATGTCCAAATCTGTCATTCGAAATAGCGATTATGAAAGTTTGGGCAATTGTACTGCGGCAATTGATCAATATTTTGATAAGCGTAACCGATACTTTAAGGACAACCCGAAAAGAGCCGGGCATAAAATATGGGGTAAGGAAAAAGTAAAACCTGTTTTTGATAAGGCAAATATTTGCAGAAATTTAGGATAACCTAAATATCAGATCAGGTGAAGTCCCCATAGAGCCGGTCCATGAGGACTATTTTTATTGATGCTTCGCCGAATCCTGCCCATTTCTAAGAGGCGCTCCATTAACCGTGTCTTGTGGGGTTAATGTTGTATCACCTACCGTTCCAGCACCTGCTGACCCCGAACCCGACCCAGGGGCACCATTTCCATCGTTTAACCCTTTGGTTGTATCAGAAGAAGAAGCGTTAGCATCGGCATCTGTACTCCCATTTCCTTTACAACTGCAGATAGCAATACTTGCCGATATCGCAGCTATTATGAATACTTTTTTCATAGAATGTTGTTTTTTAATTAAGAGACTATTAACAGCCATTATTTAACAACATTACAGGAAGTATCCTGTTTTAATTTATAATTAAATTTTACAATTCATGAAAAAGTAAGTCAAAGCTCATCTGAGGGAGTGTTTAATACTCGAAATTATTTAGCTTCCTCCAATACAGTTGATCAGGCACTAATTCAAGTTACTTTTAACAAGTAGGAAGGATGAACATGTTGATTCATTTCAAGCACCTTTTTCATTATCGTTTTCATTTTTATTTTTGCAACATGGAAAGCAGACTTGAAGCGCATTACCAAAACCGAACATATTATTTTCAAATTATTGAAAAGAAACCAGACATAGTATCTATTTCAATGTACAATACATTATATTCATTTATTCCTGTTGGTGAGCGTTGGGAAAACCATAAACATAACAAGATGGATATGGCTGGTGGCCTTATTGCTGCGATATTGGCTAGTATCGGTGTAATATAGTGTGAAGTTATCAAGTGGTTGTGTTACGTTAAATGATATTGGTTGCAACAGACATTGGAGGGCAATTGATCATAAATTATTTGTACCGGAGGGAACGTGAAAAATCAAATAATGGCTCACTTTCAATATTAATATTTGGTTTTTGACACTGCTCACTATGTGCTCACCAAACGGCCACTATTGACCTTATTATACTACATAGTATATGCTAAATTTTATTGTAACAGCATTATATAAGACTCATGATCTTTTGGTCCCTGGTTCGAACCTAGGTGAGCGCACAAAATGGCTTTTTGCCAATCTTTCTATTTCATTCCCATCCTCCTCAGTCCTTTTGAATGCATGGTTTCTGACACCAATCCGTACACCTGAATTTAGTTTTTACATTTAGGTCGCATTTGTGAGTTAATGGTCTGTGAAAAAGTATATTAAGTCATTTTGTATATATTGAAAAGGACTCTAAAAGACTGGGAATTTTGCAGTTCCGTGGGCTTAAATGCGACCTTAAATAAGGCGATTTCAGGATGTAATAAAAGTATTTTTGCTCTATTCAATCTCCGACAAGACAACATCGGGTGATTTGATTGAATATTGAAGTCTTCTTGTAGCCTTTAGCCACAGAACAGAGCGTATTTCCGAAACACCCCAAAAGTGAACATTGATAAATTAAGTCGGGCTACCTTCAAGCATAGTCTATTGCATCTTCAAGTCGATCACCGACCAATCGGGATAAACTTTAGATCATTGCATCCTGTGTTATAAAGTTTATTTATAGTCTTTTAGTGTTAAAGATATAACCGATTGTCCAAAATCAGGTAGTGTATCTGCGTCAATGGTCATTCCTTCTTCCGAAGTATTGCCAAAGGTTTGCTGCGGCGCTGTGCTGGTATCGAAAGCAAGTTGCTGATTGTTCTCTACGTAGGCTCTTAATTCGCTTTCATAATTGGCAAACGCCACCGGCAGATCAGGCCAATGTTTAGCCAATACGCCAGTCAATACATAGGCACCTACCATTGCGACAGATGTGCTCTGACCAAGTGTAAGCGATACGCTATAACCGGCATCCCCCACTAATACCACGCGGCCTTTAGACCAGGTATCCATGATGGTCTGATTCACTGAATCGAAATAAAAATTATTGGATTCCTGCATCAGTTCTTTGATCTTTGCCATCATCCCGCCCATGTCGGCCGCTCTATCGGCGACAAGTTGCTTCTGCGCATTGATATCACGGTAGTCATACAAGATAGGCTCATCTGAACTGAAACCCAGATAGGTTCTTGCATCACTTTGTTTTTCTTTGGCTATGCAAACAGAAACAGGCGTGCCTTCATGCTGGACGATCATTTCCCAATGATCAAGTTCAAAATAATTCGGCATGGTAAAAATGGCTACGTAATGTCCGAGGTAGCGTATAAACTCCGAGTCGGGGCCGAATGCGATCTTTCTGACGTTCGAACGGATTCCGTCCGCACCAATGACCAATTCGAACCGCTGCGGTGGTGCATTGGAAAAGGTAACATTGACGCCAGCTTCATCCTGATCAAGCGTTAGAATGCTGTCGTTAAAGATATATTGGGCGCTGTTGCCAACAGCCTCAAAAAGCACCTTACACAAGTCGTCACGCAATATTTCCACATCAGGGCTGTCGTGCCTGCCACCGGTAAGCGTTTGCTCGTTGTTCCTGTAAATCTCGTCGCCAGAGACCGCATCAACAATTGACATGCCCGTCAACTTAGTACTGTTCATCCGGATAGTATTCAATACGCCCATACGATCTGCTACCTCCAAAGCAGGTCCGCGTACATCAACGGCCTGGCCACCTGGGCGGATATGCGCTGCCCGTTCTATGATGGTAACTTTAAAGCCATATTTGGTGAGCCAGTAGGCTGTGCTGAGTCCGGCAATGCTTGCACCGGAAATCAGGACGTGGGGTTCTTTTATCAGTTCCATTCTGTTTATCGTTTATTCAGGTAAAGAAACGTCGTTTTAAACACCTGTGAAAAGGCAAAAGGGAGCAAGTATTGGACGGTTCGGAGTAAATCCGATCGCACTGCCTATACGAGTGGGTGAACCTTATTAAATGGAAGATATTTAACGGGTATACTGGCACCGGGTAATACGGCTCCTGGAGGATATGGTCATGGTTATCTTGACAAAACGCTATTTCGGAAGGCTAAAGGCGTCATCCCTGTGATTTTGCTGAACAACCTGGAGAAATACGGATAATCATCAAAGCCCAATTCTGCTGCGATCTCTTTTACAGATTTGCCGGAATGATACAACAGGCGCTTTGCTTCTAATACCAATCGATTTTGAATATGCTTTGATACGGAATGTCCCGTCGTGTTTTTAACACATTCATTCAAATAATGTGTAGAAATATGCAATGACGCTGCATAAGCAGCAGGCTTTTTGGAAATGATAAAATTACGCTCCAAAACACCCTTAAACGCCTTGGTGATCGCCTCGAATCGTGACAACGCGTCTATGGTTTTAATATCCTTTGCATAACGCGAGGCCACGAGGCCCACTAAAATATTGCAACTATCTTTTACAAGCGAGTTGTATAATTTATCATCTCTTCGCTCCGCAATTTTGAGGCTGAGTAAAACCGCATCCACAATAACAGAAAATGTTTCTTCATCCAGTTGTATCGGACTGACCGGTGAAAGCTCTTCCATTAGTTTATGCCGTTCATGATTGAGATTTTCGTTGCTAATTACCCAGTAACTTACTGTTGCGTCTTCAAATGCGCCGATTCGGTGCATCTGGTCGGGATGAATGTAAACCACTGATCTGGATGTGACCTGGTACTTTTGAAAATCAATATCAATCGCTAAAGCCCCTTCTTCCAGTAGTAAAAATAAATGATAATCGTCGCGGTGAAAATGTGCCGCTTCATCAAAGGTTTGTACGCCGATAATAGAGTCTCTGCCGATAACGATGCCTGCGCCGAATATGTCAGCCATCGTATTTAAGGGAATCGAACTCGGTTTTTTTGCCATACTTATTTAGGGTGAACCATGTAAAAATACGCTTTTATGAATGGATTTGTCAGAAATCAAATTGATGAAAACCCGGGCTCCCCACCGCGGGGCATTGGCATGATCTAAGTAAGTGAATCTTTTCACTGCGTCGATCCTAAGGATCTTAAAGATATTACCGATGCCGATACTGTCTTCCATATAAGGCCCGTTAGTCAGCGCATAGGTTGTAGGTATGCCGTGCAAATCTACCGGGAACCGCAGCTGGGACGGGTCATTTTTCGGGTCATTTTCTGAACGGACGCCTTCCCATAAAGCTTTAAAATTAACCACCTCCCTTAGCTTGAGTTTTTTGAGCAGTGGAATCCGGTTAAAAATGTAGCCGTTGAAATTATGATCCAACGTGATCTGCCATAGCGGTCGCTCACGAATTCTGGAAATTCATGAGATTACAAGATTGCAGTTGGAAGGCATAACTCTGGTTCGCCCGATGGATGTCCAGCAAAGGGAACGGCACATTACCGGCTAAATAACCGCCTTCGGTCGACACATCGGTAAATCCGAAATTGGACAGGTAAAAGCGTTCCGGTCAATAGGCCCATGATAAGGCCTGCTGTTGGAATGGTGGTCATGTTGGTGTAAAATCATATTTAACACCTGTAGAGGGTTAACGGTCTAAACGTCCAAGGTTCCTCTTTCCAATATGACATAGATCATGTTGAAATTAACCATAAAACGCCAAAAGGGATGACTCGTTTAAGATTTTATGGTTCTCGGTAGCAACCTCGTATTAACATTTAGGACTGTTTATCATGATGGGGAAATCCTGCTTTGAGCTGATATCTCTTGAAATTTGTCGTCATTGCAGTTTGTGTCTCTTTGAAAAGAATTCTCCGGACAAATCCAATCAAAGATAGTTATTTGCAGATTATGCATATCTACATCTAATAGACCAAAACTCAGCATTCTTGACATGGCTTAAGCCAGCAAATCACAGTCGAAATGCATGCTCCATTAGCTTTCTTCTCAATTCTCAGGACCATTGCTTCCGGCAGTAAAATTAACCTAAAAAGAGAATTAAGTTAAGGCGCTGAATTGGTGTATTTGCCAGCCAGTAAACACCCTGCTAAGTAATTACTTTTCAGCCGACGGTACAGGGTCAAACGAGTCGGGAATTATTTTTCGCGTGAATTTGTCGATATATTTTTCCTGCTCCATTCGGACATCAGTTCCATTATGTCCCGCAGCGATTCGCCCTTCTTGCTCAGTGAGTATTCAACGCGTGGCGGAACCTCCGGATAGGCCTTGCGAATGACAATGCCTTCCGCTTCCAGTTCCTTAAGTTGGCGAGATAAAACTTTAAGTGCGATGTCAGGCATCATCTTGCCGAGTTCACCAAATCGCATTGGTCCTTTTAGCAGGATCCAAATAAGGGGCGGTTTCCATTTGCCGCCGATTACATCAATGGTGGCAGTTATTGGACACTCTTCCGGCCCGTGCGTTTTTATTTCAATTTTTTTTTCTTGCACTGTTTGATTTGCGGTCATATTGGACTTAATTGTCACTACTTGACATTTGGGTAACTACTTGACAAAAGTATAGTAATGATTAGTTTTGTCAAAAAAATAGTATAAAAAAAATGAAAATCATTATTATCGGTGCAAATGGCACCATAGGAAAACACGTGACAGCGGCATTGGAAAAAGATCATGAAGTAATAAAGGCCGGATCAAAAAGCGGAGATTTTAATGTCAATATAGCTTCACCTGAATCAATCGAAGCTTTTTATAACCAGGTTGGCAAATTCGATTCTTTGATCTGTGTCGGCGGGGATGGGTACTTTGGGCCATTAGGCAGTATGAAAGACGCGGATTTCAGGATCGGTATCAACAGTAAATTAATGGGACAGGTCAATTTGGTGCTTATCGGCCAGCATTATATCAATTCAAAAGGTTCTTTTACCCTGACATCCGGATCACTGGCTGAAGACCCGATCATTTCGGGAACTAATTTAAGTACGATGAACGGCGCAATCAATGGTTTTGTACGCGGGGCAGCCCTTGAACTTGATAATGCGCTTCGTATAAACGCCGTAGCGCCGGATGTAGTTGAAGAATCCCCTGTTTACTTCCCGTACTTTCCAGGGCATATCCCTGTGACCATGCATAGCGTGACGCAGGCTTACCTAAGAAGCGTTCTGGGCGGGCAAACCGGGCAGATATATAAAGTTTCCAATCATTAATTGTCGAAAAATGAATTACGATAAAATAGCTAATGAAACCGTGAAGGCTGCCTTCGTCGCCTGGAATAACAGGGATCGTAAAGGCTTTTTGAACCTGATATCAGAAGATACTAAGTTTATACACAATGGCGAAGAAGAGCATATTATCGGCTTTTCCGACCAATTTTTCTTCGGGTCATTAAATGCTGTCTTCACAGAAATTCACCGTACAGAAAACAACGGACTGACGGTGTTTGCAACTCTGGAATCTGAAACCACCGGAACTGTTGAAATACTCATGCGCTTTGAAATCGCTGACTGGGCGATCAAAATGCTTAACGCCGCGCGCCCTTAAAATAACAACATTTTTTTCGAATCTCTTGCTACTGTAATTCTTTTAAGGCTGATAATGCTGCTGCAAATCTTTCTCTGGGTGTAGCCATTGTGTGCAATGTTAGAAAATAACGCCGTTGTAAACTTAGTAAATAAAGTTATGCTATTTTTAGTAAATAAAGATGTGCTAATTATAGTAAGTAAAGTTGTGCTGATTATAGTTTTAATTAATAATAAGTCAGGTCATAGACTATGCTAAACGTTTACCCTTTCTGGCAACCCGTTTTATGGCGGCAACGGTTCTTTTACTTTTCGGCTCATCAAAATTTATCAGCATATCAGCCATTTCTCGCTTCGTCTTGCTTTGGAAACCGGCTCATTAATTTTGAGTTGTTGCAAGTGTAGTATGACCTAAAGCTTCCTGGGCAAATTCCATTCCTGAATACATTTGAAATTTTTGCCGCATTATAAAAGGTTCAAATTCCCGTTTATTCCCACCTAATTGTGAACTATAGGGTACTGAAGCAACGATATGGAATATGACGATAAAGAATGAATGGAACTTTGTAGCAGATTAGACCGAGATTTCAGTACCTTCAAACTTTTAAGCGACCGGGGCGTCGCAGAGGCACAAAACTACAGGATGACCATCAACGACGCCAGGAGCAAATTCTCAAAAAACCAAAGCTTAATAGGCTTGGATTATAAGGGAACGCCTATTGCAGACATTCTGATCGTGCCTAAAGGCGTCGGCCTGAACTAAATCACGGCGATAGAGGAATTATCCAAGCAGGAAGAAGATTACGCACCCCTGCTGTCCGGCTTCCGAAACTTCACCCTCCTCGTCACCTTCGCACATCCCTTCCTGCAAGCTATCTCGCTGGACGATGTGCTGTCGGGGTTGCTGTAAGTCCCTTTTATTGAAACCTATTACCTCTTATACTGTTCTACCGCTATACATCGGCCCATGAATCACTTTTCACAGGTTAACGAGTTCCTGAAGGAATCTGCTTTTTTCTATACCATAGTCATCGGCATTGACAGCACCTACACCTATGTCAGTAAGAATTATGACCGGAATTTTGAGTTTACCAAAGGCACTTTACTCGGCAGGCATTTCAGCGTAACCCTGCACCCCGAGGACATCGCGATCTGTGCGCAGGTAGGGGGCTTGTGCTTTAGCGCCCCGGGCCAGTTGTTTTCTGCCACATTGCGCAAACACGACGGACAAGGCGGGTTTGTGACCACCCAATGGGAGATGCAGGCACTTTTTGATGAACAGGGCCAACCCGAAGGTATTTTCTGTATCGGTTATAATATTACTGAATTCGTCGATACCAGAAGCAGGCTGGCATCGGCAAATAGCCAGCTTAGTGATATCGGTTTCATGCAATCGCACTTGGTGCGCAAACCCCTGGCCAACATTATTGGTCTGAGTCAACTAATCAGTGAAGAGCTTAAGAGCGAAAAGACCACCCACCTCTGCGATATGCTGACGCAAAGCGCGGATGAACTGGACCAGATAGTCAGAGAGATCTCCGATAAAGCAGACGAATAATTCCTGCACTTGATGCCACGTCGTACCTGCTACTCCAGTACTAAGCCATCCACATGCCAATTAAGTAATTGATCAGGCCAGCGTGAAGAAAACTTTAAACAGCCGCCATCCAGGCGGCGCAGCAGTTAGGTCACATTGTAAAACAGGCCGAGGATCGCCCCCAATATCAGCATGAGCAAGGAGGTTGCATCCGCCATAAATTGCACAGGTAGGATTTCCTTTGCCCGTGCTGAGGAAAAAAAAGTTGATCACCGCAACCCAACCGTCCCAATAACATCTTTCTTTTCAAAGCAGGAGTTATATGTGCTTTATGCAGATAATCGAACGTGAACTTCGGAGTATACCCTAATAATACTTCCTTTGCTTTGTCTGTTACATAAACCCAGTCAATACTTTCCGGAAATTTTCAGTTTGTTTTCGTGTTATCCGGCTGTACCAGGATACATTTTAAGAATAAGCTCCACAGGGTTATGCTTAAGGATTTTTAATCATGCCTGTTAAAAGGACTGTCTGCTTGCAATTTAAATATTTCAAAATCTGCAATTATGCTGCAAATTTCTATTTTAGTCATTAGGCCTTTTATAGTTGCCTATGACGGTAAAGTGATCGCGGAGCTACGGCGTAATGAAGAGTGGGAGCAAATCTGCGGCGAGCCGCTGGAAGAAGATGCCTTCGTATCAATCAAACAGGCCATTGAAACAAATTCGATTAATCATAGGGGAGGAAAACTGCGAGCCCGCAATAGAAAAAGACAAGGATGAGTAACTTGAAACGATTTTTGGACGCGCAGTCCGATGATAATGCGACAGCCCTTTTAGAAATTGCTGGCGGCTGTAAGCCAAGTCACTGGATGTGGTATATTTTCCCGCAGATCGGCGGTTTGGGCTATAGCGAAATGGCCAAACGTTACGCGATCAAAGACCTGCCCGAAGCGGCCGACTGTCGCATCCGGTTCTGGGCCCGCGCCTTATAGAGATCAATAAAGCCCTGCTCAACCTGCACGGTAACAACGCTACCGCAGTGATGAGCAGCCCGATTATCAAAAATCAAATATAAATGACCTGTTTAAGCTTTTGAAAATGTCCATGTTCTGAAGTTTACTTCAGCTTTGCAGAAGGCTATCCGGAACTCATCGGCGTTTTTGAAACTGAGTTGCGGGATAATCCTGTATTCAAAGGAAATATCAAATTTGCCGGTTTCAAATGGCCATGGCGTTACGGTTAGGACGCCCTGTCTTGATTCTGAAAGTTGATAGGGTTTATTGTCGGGTCCTTTACTGATTTCTACGGTTCGGCCTTCAGGCTGGTTTTCGCGCTGGCAGAGGAGCAGTGATAAAGCGTCGCACCATTCCAGTAACCGGTAGTGCTTTATAGATTCAATTATTGAAAGCCCGAGTTCTTTGCGCCATTGCTTTTGCAATTTTTGCTCTTCCTGAATGAATTTGGCAGCTTCAGGATTTCCCGCGCATTCCTTTCCATAAACAAAGTCGAGGTGAATGGAACAAAGCAGGGCGATGTAGCGGCTTTTGCTAATGGCGAAGTCCATGGTTTGAGTGCAGTGCCGCTTTTCAAATACTTTCATTTTAAAATCTACCGGCCCGCCCTGCGGGGTCAGCAGGTTATCACGTTCCAACTCGACCTGTGCGTCATCATGTTCGGCGATGGCGAGTAACGTTTCGATCCAGCGTTCGGACCTTACGCTGTGCGACCAGTTCGCAGCGATTTGTGCAGCGAGAAGCCCGTGCGCACGTTGGGTGATGATTTCCCAGCCGGCTGCAGTGTAATTCGCGATCATTTGCGTTTGCTGACTAGAAATGCGCCTAATGCCAAACCGGTAAATAATGCTCCGGCGATATATTTGCGGTGGGCTTTGGGTTCACCCGGCAGTCCGAAACCACCATGAATGCTTTGCCCATAATCGACTGTGTTAAATACATTGCCATCAGTTAACGCTATAGGGTCCGCTGCTTTGAAATACCGGCGCATGACGAATGCGGTCATTTTAGTCGTGAGTTCAGGAAAGATCGCATGTGAGAGTTTCAGCAGGAGCGCGGCACTGCCGATGTAGGTATTGGCACTTGGGTTTTCAGCGACTTTTACCATCGCCTGTGCCAATCGGACCGGGTCATAAACGGGTGGAGCGGGCTTTAATACTTTACCCATGTAGTTACCCGCGTGCTGGATGCCCGGGGTATCTAAAAATGCCGGGAACAGGTCACAGACATAAATGTCCGGCCATTCGGTAAGCTCTCCTTTTAATGCTTCAGACCAACCCCGCAGCCCAAACTTGCTGGCGGTATAACCCGCGCCATAAGGAACCGGCAGGAAACCGCCTATGGAAATATTATTGATAATAATCCCATGTCCCTGCGCCTTAAATAGGGGTAATACCGCATGCGCGCCATTCATATAGCCCAATAAATTAGTTTTGATGACCTGCTCGTGAACAGCCATCGGCGTTACGTCGAAATCACCCGCCGCTAAAATACCCGCGTTATTGATCCAGACATCGACCCCGCCTTGCCAGTCGTTCGCTGCATTGGTTAGAGCGATCATGGCTTTGGAGTCACTGGTATCCGTGGGGACTATTAAAACTTCAGCGCCAAATTCTTCGCATTCGGTCTTGATATCCTGAAGATTGTTTTCGTTACGTGCAGCCAATACTAATTTGGCTTTACGAGCTGCAAATTCTAAGGCTGCAGCACGTCCTGCACCGCTGGTGGCACCGGTAATGACAATTGTTTGTTCTGTAAGGGGTTTCCGGGTATTCATGTTCGTATAACATCAGCTTGCAGGAATTTGTGTGAAAATGTTCTATTTATGTACAATTGGCGGCGGCCGATGCCAGCTTTGCCACCGGGCAGATATATGGTTCATCAGGCGGCGTGGGTATGCCATAATTTTTCAAACGATAAACAAGAATTCTAATGAGAAAATCAATCATCATTATAACACTACTATGCTTTGGAACCATTATCGCTAAAGCGCAGATTCCGCAACCAGATCCGGACACGACGGCTAAACACTTCCTTATCGTGGCAAGCATCGGAAACCTGCAAGAAACCAGTGCCGGTCAGTTAGCTACGCAGATGGCTAAAAAACCCGAAGTGAAAGCATTCGCCCAAATGATGGTCAAAGACCATGGCATGAGCGAACAGGAGTTATTGACGTTGGCTAAACGCAAGCATATTGACCTGCCCGCAGCAGCGACTGGTGGCATTCAACCCGACCTGATGCTCAAAAACGGCGCGAACTTTGACAAAATGTATGTGCACAATATGGTTTCAGGTCATAATAACACTGCACAAACTTTTCAGAATTACGCGACGACCGGTAAAGACCCGGAGGTGAAAGCCTGGGCGCAAAAAATGCTGCCGACGTTGAAAGTGCACTTGGAACATATTAAGGGCATAGAAAATCAACTGAAATAATATGAAAGCATTGATCTTGAACTGTACGCTGAAGCGTACGCCGGATTTTCGAATACCGGCGCGATGGCGAAAAAAGCGTCTGAGCAATTGAAAGAGAGGAATAATAGGAAATGCCAGTTAACCGCTGGCACTTCTTGCATAGTTAAATAGTCGTGGTTGCACTAAAAACATAAAATGTCAAGGAAAACAAAATTCTCAGCAGACGAGCGCTCTATAGATATTGAAGATGAGTACGCGATAGGTTTTTGGACACGTGAACTTAGTGTCACGCAGACCAAACTGAAAGCTGCGGTAGAAACGGTCGGAACCTCCGTGACCGATGTCAGGCGTGAACTTAAAAAGTAAAGCCTCCTCTTAACGGACTCATCTATATTTTTTGTTATTGTTTAATTTAAAAACCAATTATCGTTTGTTTATAAATGTTTGGCCAGGTAATGCGCGGTGCGGCTTTGTTTGTTTTTAACGATGTCTGCCGGGTGTCCCTGTGCGACCACTTTTCCGCCGGATTCACCGGCTCCCGGTCCAATATCGATCACCCAGTCGCTTTGCGCGATTACTTCCATATCGTGTTCGACCATAATGACCGTATTACCGGCATCGACCAGGCGGTTCAGTTGAAGCAGCAGGCGCTGTACATCGGAGGGGTGCAAACCGGTTGTCGGTTCATCAAGAATGTACAACGTTTGCCCATGCTGGGCGCGCTGCAACTCAGTCGCCAGTTTGATACGCTGGGCTTCACCACCGGAGAATTCTGTAGCAGGCTGGCCCAAACGCAGATAGCCTAAGCCAACTTCCCGGACTACTCCAAGCGCGCGGCTGACGGCAGGTTCATCGTCAAAGAAATCCGCTGCTTCGTCAACGGTCATCCCTAATACTTCCGCGATGTTTTTATCCTTGTATTGCACTTCCAGCGTTTTGGGATTATAACGGGTGCCGCCGCAAGTTGGGCAGGGCGTGTAAACGCTGGGCAGGAATAGTAACTCGACCATCACCATTCCTTCCCCTTCACAATGCGTGCAGCGGCCCTTGGCCACATTGAAGGAGAAACGCCCGGCATCATATTTTTTGGATTTAGCTGAAGGTGTGGAGGCGAACAATTTCCTTACCTGATCAAACAGACCCGTGTAAGTAGCCAGGTTTGATCGTGGTGTACGTCCTATAGGTTTTTGGTCAACAACGACCAGCCGTTTGATCTGCTGCATGCCACCGGCGATCCGGCCGCCCAAGGTGATGACTTCTGTTTGTTCTAAAGGGGCTGCTTCCGTGTCACCGGTAATATCCACCTGTAAACCTAATTGTCCGGCAACGAGTTCCACTAATACCTGGCTGACTAAGCTGCTTTTGCCCGAACCGGAAACACCCGATACGCTGGTCAGGACACCCAAGGGAAACGCGATATCCAGGTTTGTTAAATTATTCCTGGTCACACCTTCCAGCTTTAGCCAGTCTTTAGGTTCCCTCGGATCACTGACCGTTTTCGGGTCGTCATTATAAAGATAATGGCGGGTCAGCGAGGCTTTGACCTCTTTTAACCCTTCCGGCAGGCCGCTGTACAGGACATGCCCGCCGTGCTGCCCGGCTGCAGGGCCGATATCAACGATCCAGTCGGCATGACGGATTACATCGATCTCATGCTCTACCACAAACAAGGAGTTTCCGGAAGCCTTTAATTTATCCAGCGCCCTTAAAAGGGCTTCGGTATCGGCCGGGTGTAATCCTGCCGAGGGCTCATCCAAAACGTAAACGACACCGAACAGGTTGGAGCGCACCTGCGTAGCCAACCGCAGGCGCTGCAGTTCACCGGGAGAAAGGGTCGGCGTGCTTCTTTCGATAGTCAAATAGCCTAAACCCAGATCCAGCATCACCTGCAGGCGTGCCAGGAAATCCTCCGCAATGCGTTTGGCCACGACCACTTTCTCCGGATTTTTGGCCTGCATCTTTTTCAAGGCGCCTGCTTCGCCGCTGGCGTACGGCGCAAAGATGCCCGCCAGTTTGTTGAGCGGCAGGCGCGAAAGCTCAGCAATATCATAACCCGCGAATTTGACCGATAAAGATTCCCGCCGGAGCCTTTTGCCATGGCATAACGGGCATTCGCTGCTGAGCATATATTGGGAGACCCGCTTTTTCATTAGCGAGCTTTGGCTGTTCGCAAACGTGTGCCGTACATAGCGCCGGGCACCTGTGAAGGTCCCCATATAATCAGGCTGGCGCTTGATTTTGATGAAACGCTGGATCTCTTCGTGGGTATAACCTGAATAAACTGGCACGACCGGCTGCTCTTCGGTAAACAAAATCCAGTCCCTGTCTTTTTTTGGCAGGTCTTTCCAGGGTACGTCAATATCATAGCCCATCGTCGTGAGGATGTCCCGCTGGTTTTGTCCCTGCCAGGCAGAAGGCCAGGAGGCAATGGCCTTTTCGCGGATGGTCAGCGTGTCATCGGGTACCATCGTTTTTTCGGTGATCTCATAAACCCGCCCCAGGCCGTGACATTCGGTACAGGCACCTTCAGGTGTGTTCGGAGAAAAAGATTCAGCGTAGATGATGCCCTGCCCATCCGGGTAATCACCGGCCCGGGAATACAGCATGCGTAATAAATTGGACAGGGTGGTGACGCTACCTACCGATGACCGGGTACTGGCCGCGCCGCGTTGCTGTTGTAAAGCGACAGCAGGAGGTAAGCCTTCAATCTCATCAACCTCCGGGATGGCCATCTGGTTAAACAGGCGACGGGCATACGGGGAAACCGATTCCAGGTAACGCCGCTGCGCTTCCGCATACAAAGTGCCGAAGGCGAGCGAAGATTTGCCGGAACCGGAAACACCGGTAAAAACCACGAGCGCATCCCGCGGAATATCGAGATCTATATTTTTAAGGTTATGTTCCCTTGCGCCGCGTACCCGGACAAAACCCGGCAGGTGATGAGTGCTTTCAGCCATGAAGTTTAAACAGGAAAGTGAATGCGAAGTTTGGAACAACTATTTTAAAGTGTCGTTGTTGCTAAGTAAACGGAGGGTTAATGCCTTGGTATAATGGAGATTACCCGCCATCTTACAAGAACCAGCCGCCGAAGCTGAGGGCCAAGGCGGTGGAGATCGCTAATGAGATCATCAAGGAAAGCGGCGATGAAGGCATCGCTATTCGCCACCGGCCTGAAAAAGGCCCGCGATTATGGTTTAGAAACAATTATTGGCAGGCCTGCCATTGGTAAGGTCACTAAAACGCAATATCGATATTAAATTAAAGATGGCAAACTTTTAAGAGTTATGAATGGAGCAAAAATTATCCCCGCTGATAGTAGAGCTGCCGAAATGCTTGAAACTGCCGGCCGCAGTTTATAAAATATGCAACCAAGAGTTTGTATCGGCGCTATGTAATTAATGTTATAAAAGTCGAAAGATGCTATAGCAGCAGGCGTTTATTCAAATTGCACAGAGCATATGCTTAAAGTTGCAGTTCAGATGTGATTACAACTATGGTTTAAGCTGGTGATACAAGTTTAAAATGGGCCGCTTACTATATGGGCTCAACTACTTTTTCATTATTTGATTAAGTTCCTGTATAATGCGTTCGATATCATTTCTCTTCTTGAGGGAAATATTATAAAAAGATCCTGTTTGCCTGTATTACCATCCATAGCTGTTTGCGATTGCGCCGGGGCCGGATAACTCGCTATTAAAATTAATAATACAGTCAACAGGGCATATACAGAAATTTTAAAAAATGGAGTGATTTTCATACCCCACCAAACACAAAGCGCATGCTGAATGTTTAAGTGTCAAATGGCTAAAGATATTAAAGTGATACAATGCCCTAAATGCGGCAGTACATTTAAACAGGAGATCAGGCCCGAATTTTACCGTTGTCAAAATTGCCAAACCGAATACTATTTAGATAGTGACGACACGCACATTTATTATCATCACGACCGGGCGCCTGTAACGCAAAGTTCGGCCCCGCCCGTAAATTCAAAATTACCGGTCTATGTGTTGATAGGGGTAATAGCTTTTATTGGTATTATATACTTTGTAACAATGTTAATGCAGCCAAAGCAAACTATCAATAATACCTATGCTGCTTATAAACCAAGCCGGTCTTACCAGGGAACTTTCGTATGCACCAATACAGCCACAGGCGACCCGATCTATCTGCGAATGGGGGTAGATTACATTGATAAAGGCAACAACAAATCTGAACAGGAACTGCACGCACAGTTTAACAATGCCATGAACGGCGAATTGGTAGCAGACCGCATTATGAACGACGAAGGCATGCGTAACAACCGGTGTTCGCTTACGTTCAGAACCTATTCTCCGGGGCTGATTTACGCTATTGGCTGTAACAGTTTACTTTTACAACTCGATACAAAAAACAACCGGCTTACTGATATAACAAAAAGCACCTTCAGCAATTTTCCGCAGCTAAGTTCGGGTGTAGCTAAACTGGATTTTGATTACAGCAAACCCATGATTAACGTAATGAATAATGAAGGAGAAAACTTTTTCTATATTCCTACTATAAAAAAGCTGGTTGCAACCGAAGAAGAAGCTATAGCAACAAGGAAAAAGGTATACAATGCTAAAAGGTATTTTGAGTTTGGTTATATGGGTGATTACTTTGATGATAACAAAATAAACCAGTTGCTTGAGGTAAGATATTTGAAAGATGCCGACAAGTCGATAAAAAGGGACATTACACCCCGAAGAAAATATTTTGGGCCCTCCATTCTTTATCAGGACGAAAACAACCTCATCATCGTTGTAAACACTACCGCCGCGCCAGACCCGCCAATGAGTATTCAAAAGATTGACATCGAAACGGGGAAGGTTTTGTGGGCCCTACCGCCCGATAAGTTTTACTTATCCCTGGTGGCTAAATGTAAGCAGGGCTACGCTATTGAATACCGCAAGGATGAGGATGCAGATTATGTGCATGGCGTGATGGTGGTATCACCCAATGGGAAACTGATCCATAATTATCAACTAAGCCGAACGGAATAGGTAACTGATCATAAGCACTTATGAAAACGTCTGCATATTATTTCATTTGCCTTGCATGCTTGGTTATAACGGCTTGCGATGCTAAAAAACAAAACGAATCCGGGAAATATCACAAGCAGGCTGCCGGCCCCAACATTGCCGTTTCTAAAGAAGACAAAGTGATTACGCTTGTGATGGAATTGGATGAGGTAAAGCGCAAGAGTGCCCAGGTAACTAAAAACAGTAACGGCAAACGGCACCTGGCCACTTACGTTGAAACCTTACCAACTGCAACCGACCCCAATTATTGGGTTAAGGTAGCAGAAGACAATGGGGGAAGTTATGTTACCTATTACTCATTTGCCGTTGATGCAGCCACACACAATATTTGTTATTATGATGTAACGCAGGATTCGCTGATATCAATAACCCAATGGCGCAAAACAATACCGGTAAATGAACGATAACCAGGATGGGCCGGCAAAACCATTGTCGCCTTATTAATCATCTACTCGTTTAAGGTCAGATAAAGCAATAAACCCGGCAGTTTCTTTACCTGCCTTATTGGTAAAGTAAACGTACAACCAATTTTGCTTGCTGGCTCCAATTCTGTCAATATCAAGCCTTACCTTATCTCCCTTAAGCACGTAAGTTTTAAGCCTGGATGCTGCATCAGGCGTTTTATGAAAATAAGCTTTAGAAACCTGTATCACATAGTCGCCGGCGACAGCATCAGTTATTTTGGTGTACACGCCATTAAAATCCTCATTTAAATGGTCGGTGTTGCAATTATCGAACTGAGCTTTTAATTTATCCTGAACAGCGCTTAGCGTTACTTTACAATCCGGGTCGTTTTCTTCGCTGCTAAGTGTAACCATTGTATTTTTAAATATACCCTTTCCCAAATAGCCTCCTGTTTGTCCGCTCGGCGTATTCCACCAGGTAAAAATTTCCGCCGTTACCTGGTTTGCTTTTGTTCGAACAGATATTATTCCATAAGCGCCTTTTGACGCTTTCTTTTCGTAGGTGCCATTCTGCGCATTAACTGTTAAAGACAAACATATAATGATGAGCGGTAAGAGTATTTGCTTGAAGAATTGAATTACTTTGCTGAGAATTAAATAGTGCATAAGATGAAATTTGATATTGTTAATAAGCGTATTGAATCCATCATTAATTTGCGTTGATAAAATCACTTAGATAACTGCACTCGTCTACAGCTTTTTTGTAAAACGCAGTTGTTTTAAATTGCTGCATCTCTTTGAAGTAACTGTTTTGCTTTAGCTGTTTAAAATATTCTTTTTCGCGCTTATCATAAGTTTTATAATCGTCCATGTAAGGCGGCCTCTCATGTTGTTTTTGTTCGCATTTGGCTGCCATAAAGGTACACTTCGCTTTAAATTCGGGGTCGTTACTAAGTTCGCGTGCCTTTAAATAATAGCGTTTGGCATTCAACGCTTTAATGAAGTCGTCATCGTAATTATAAAGCATTTTGCGACCAAGATCTGTAGAGGACCAGATATAGGTTATAAGCTCCCACGAGTTACCATAGGCCGAGGTGTTGTATAGGGCGTTCGCTATTTGGTAACAAGCCCCGGCATTGTTTGGTTCTTTTTTTAACCGGCTTTCCAGTTGTGCCATTTGTTGCGCAAACGTAAGTTTGGTGTACCGTTTACCTTCAAAATATTTAGGATAATCATTAAGCTGCGTAACAAACGGATCTCCCTGGTTGCTTTCGCTGTCGCTATAATAGTCTTGCCCGTTGTAGGCTGCATCCGTAAGTTTCTTGCTTTTTATTTGCTTAAACGCTGTTACGGCGGCTTCGTAATTATGCTCGCGCAATGATATTGTTCCTAATAGCTCATAAAGTTTTTCATTATTTATACCCTTTAATCCTTTACATAAAAATGCGAGGTATTTATCCGTTGGGCGGTGGGTCCTCCAATCGATAAGTTGTTTAAGCTGGGCAGAGTGCAGGTAATTGAACCAGAAATCTGGAATATTCCTGCTGATATACCAGTTGTAATTGGCCATATCACCATTGTTGCTGTTTAACATGGCTAATGCCGCCCTTGCCGTATCGCCCTGGCGCAGGTACGCAGGCGCTAACACATAATTGAAAAAGTTACGCTGCGTTTTAGCAAACTGGTTCTCATCATCAGGTGTCGTCGGGTACACATCACGTTTGGGTTTGGCATCTGCTATTACTTTGTTATTGAGCCATTGCAGGGATGGAAGCAGTGTCGCCTCATCAACTGCTTTAAGCTGCCGGACGTTTTGTGCCGACAAAAGCAACTTCACAATCTGTTTTTGATCGTTAAGCTTTGTGTTAACGCCGTCGCCTTTCAAATCATTAAGTACCGCAAGGCCCTCATTTGGCTTGTTTTGCATAAAGTAGAGGTAAGCATTAACGATGGTGCCTATTTGTGGCTCTGGAAATTTATTGTCGCTGGCAAGCTGTTTGCAAAAACTGCGCAGCTTTTCTATATGGGCATCATATTTTGTTTTGAGGCTATCAGGCATTGCAACAAAAAAACTTCCTTGCGATACCTGTTTTTTATCGGTTTTAGTGGTGGTTTTTTGCAGGGTAAACCATAACATACACATTGCACCTGCCAACAATAAAATAGCGCCTGCTATTTTAAAGCCTGGCTTGTCGGGTTGTTTTTTGAATGCTGCAAAACACACAGCAATTCCGGCCATTAAAACCGCTATACCAACCCACAACGGCCAACTGCCTAAACTCTTCTTTTCTTGCGGTTTGTCGTTGGTTACTGAAGTTGAGCTACTATAAAACTGGTCGTTATTGTTATCCAGCGCAGGGGTAAGGTAATATTGTTCCAGCTTATTAACCTCCCTTACCAGCAGCACACCAACAAGAGCCGATGACGGAGCATTGTTATAAACCTGTTCCAAATCGGCAGTTTCAATTTCGGGTTTTGCAAAGCCTTTAATAGCGTACAGGTTTGCTTTTTCGTTTGAGGTAAGCGCAAATTTTAATACTTCATCAAAAGAAGGGGCAATGTAGTGGTAGTTGCGGTAGGCTTGTAGCCTGCGTTCAGGGTAATCTGCAAACACCTTCGAAAACAGGTAAGCAGCCTTAACAGTATCACCCAACCGCCGTTCTTCGCCTGCAACTAAGGCCATCGCCCAGCCCCTTACATGGCTTTTGGTTGCCGACTTAGCTATATGTTGGTCATAAATGTCTTTTGCCCCGGCATAATTACCAGCGTAATGATTTAGTTTTTGCGCCTGATAATAGTAGCGTAGCTTTAAAAAGTTATCGTTCTCGTCGGTTGCCAGTTGCACTGCTTTTGCTGCTTCATTTTTCAATCCGGCTGTATCCAGTGGGGCAGGCTCCCAATAATTATAGTTTGATTGCCCCAACAGTTCGGCCTCAAGGGCAAATTGGTAATATTTGCGGGCCGCTTCGTGTTCTGCATGCTGCAGACTTATTAAAAAGCTGTTTCTTGCCAGGCTTTCTGCAAGCATTGGGTTTGGATCGGAAAAATGACGAACACTTTCTTTTCCGGCGGTATCCAGGCGATACATCACATGCTCAACATCGGCAGCGGTTACGTTGCCACCAAGGTATTTTGCCCACTCAGCCGAATTAATTGCAGCTTCGCTGGCTGGTTCCTGGACGCCATAAGTAAACTGGTAATCGGTAAAGTAAAACGCACCGTAATCTTTCTTGCCCTGAACATCTGAGTGAAAAAAGGATGTGTAATAATCATAAGGATCGGGCTCGCCGGAGCAAGCTTCGATAATAGCAACGCTGGTAATACATAAGCCGCCAATGCTAATGAAATACAGCAGCAGTCTTTTCAAGGTCTTCATACGTATAGTGTTTAAGTGTAGGTTCATCCAGATGAAAGTATATGACGTTTACGGTATCCGTCGAAATATATCTTTGTAAGTATCCGGCAGCCAATTGTAACTGCACGGCCGATTGTTCTTCGTGCCTTATTTCGTCTCCACGCTTCAATCCATATTGCGGTAAGTCTGTTAGCAGGGTATACTGATTTTTGCCGTTAGGCGCAAAAAAATTTTGGTCGTTAAAACTTTCACCCTGCAATCGCTTTGCAATCCCGGCATATTGCTTTTGCCTGAAAACAACTGCCCAGCTAAATAAAGGTAATCCAATATCAACCGGCATAGGGTAAGCATTAAGGTTGCTGCCCACATATTTTTCTAATTCACTTTGCTGCAGTATAGAGTTTTGATGGCCATACTTACGCAGGTTGCCCATGTTGTAACACATCAGCATAACACGATTAACGGGTGGTATGCCGCTGCTTTTTTGGTTCTTAAGCTGATGGAGACGCAGCGTGGCCGATAAGCTTTACCCTTTAATGCAGCATTTTGCTTTATACGCTTAAGCAGGTAAAAGTAGTTGTCTCGTGTTGTTCTTGTCCAATCGCAATCAATCTGCAGTTCGTTGTAAGTAGCTTTGCCAGATGGTTGTATGCGCCTATTTACATAATGAATGATCTTGCCGGACAGGTCATCAAGTTGTTTTGTGGTTTGATTTTTAAGCACAGCGTTCACAATGAATACCACGGGGATAAGCTGTACCGATTGGGATAGTTGTGCTTTGAAGGTAACGGGCGATACAGGTATGGGACCACTTTCGCCACCATCTACATCCATTATTCGTACGTATAGTTTTTTACAGTGCAGTGCATTAAAGTACCGGCTTTCAGTAGCATTAGTATCGTAGACAGTTTTCCAAAAGTAAAAAGAAGTAATAACTACCTTGCTTTTAAGGCACGATACAAGACCGGGCACTGTTGAGAGTATAAATAAGAAGGCAAACCGTCTAAATATCTTCATTGATAGTCACTGGCGCTGTCAAATTGCCGAAATTGAATAATTGTATCAACAACCTAAGGGTGTGATTGTTGCTGGATAACCTATATTTTCGATTGGATGTTGCACATTTATCATGAACTTGGGCTGCCGTTTTAAACATTCGGAAATGTTAACTGTTATATGTTCGACATTCATCTATGCCTGCTAAATGATTTGTTTAAGCCACATCACATGCGTTTGCAAGTTGCCAGCAAAATCGGCGTCTGATAAATTTCTGCTCAATCTTCTATTTGTTATTTTATTTATAATCAGTTTACCTTGTTATGCTTTTCAGGATAGTTGCAGGGATTCCTAACCCAAAAGATGCAGGCGGCGGTTATGTAAGCGATCCGCAAAATCTGCTTTCCGGCAATGAATGCGACAGTTTAAACGCGGTGCTAAAGGAACTGGACACTAAAATGGGAGTGGAGGCAGCCGTTGTTATCATCAGGGACTTTGATCCGGATCAGGATGATTTCACCTTTGCGACAGCACTTTTCCGGCATTGGAGTATTGGTAAACATGAGACTAACAACGGTCTGTTACTACTCATAGCTACCGACAGGCGGCAATACCGTTTTATAAGCGGATACTGTTTAGAAGGTTTGTTGCCCGATGCAGCATTGGCAAGAATAGGTGAGCAGATCTTAATGCCTGAGTTTAAAGAACAAGCCTATGGCGAAGGCAATCTAAAAGCAATGCAGAAAATCAGCCGATACTTGCAGCAACCGGCAAATAAAAAAGAGTTGAACAGCCTGATAGCCACGCAAACCTTGCAAAGCAGAGGTATTACTACTAATGGAATTTGGCTGATACTAGTTATAGTTGCGTCAATGGGTGCAGACTGGCAGATAAGGAGATTTAAATTGCCCTACCTGCAAAGCAAGCAAAGTACTTCAAACATATATGAAGACATATCCGGTTGGTCGACATTGTTATTGGTAGGTATCATATGTTTTATTGGTATTTTGGGATTTTTCTTCGGTAAGCTTACAGACATTTTAACGGCTATTCCCAAAGTGTTTCCATTAATTGTTTGTAAAAGCATCATAACTTATTTTTTCTTTGCACACTTAGGTGTGTTAAGTAAGCTGAGAAAGCACTTTAAGGATGATGTAAACTATTTCGACGCAGTTGCTGATTTTATAAGCAGGCATGGTGGCACGCATTGCTATCACCAATCCTGCTGGTCTTTGTTCTTGTACAAATAGTGCAGATAAGCAGATTGAAAAGACGCACGAAGCTCCTAAGAGATGAAAAAGGCAACGTAATGAAGCGGCTTGACCGGGACAGCGCTTACAACATTAGCGATTACCTGTCTTTAGGTCAACAAAAGGAAGAGGAGACGGGTAGTTTGGTGTACGATATCTGCATAAGTACTGATAAAAAGGACATTAAGGTAATTTTTAATGAAGGATACCATTTTGACGACTTTGATGTTTGCCCATCCTGCGGATTCAGAACTTATACCAAGCCTATTGAAGTAACTATTGAAAGAGCCACCTACACCCATGCCGGTAAAGCCAAGCGGGCGAGGCTTTGCCGCAATTGTAATCATGAGCAATTGATAGAATTTATAACACTGGCTATGCTGGTGCGTACAACATCGTCGTCTTCAAGCTCGGGCAGCAGCAGTTCATCATCTGGCTCCGGTGGTAGCAGCAGTTCATCGTCCGGAAGCTGGGGCGGTGGCAGCACAGGCGGGGGCGGTACCGGAGGGCGATGGTAATATTAAGTTGATCGCCCGGTAATATCTATGTTGCAAACGAGCGTTTGATAGCGGCTTTTTAGCAATCTGTTTTTCCGTTTACTTAACTGTTTATTAACGAAATATCTTAGTCTGGTGCTTTACAATGTCTCAGAGACATAGCTATAACTCTGGTGAAGATGAGGGTACTAAGCACTCTAAATGATTGATATATACCGACCGGGCCGTACGTAATAACAATACTGAAATCAAACTTTTAGCAGCCGGATGCTGTTATGTTGAAAAACTTTCGATCAAGCGTTTCATGCCAAAAGAAATCAAAGCGATAGAATGCCCTAAGTGCGGCTCTACTCAAAAGGTAGAGATCAGGCCGGAATACTTCAAATGCTTGAATTGTAATACCGAGTATTTTCTGGACAATGATGATATTACCATTAACCACAATATTAATTACAAACAGAGTACGCCGCCTGCAACGCCAACTGCCCCTAAAACATTAGGTGTTATTATTGCGGTGATCCTTCTGTTCGTTTCCTTAGGTATTATATTACCTCTTATCTTCGGTAACAATCATTCCAAATCAACTGTAGCTGAATTACCCATAAAAATACCCGACGATGCTTATCGCTGGAGTGACCGCGAAGTAATAGCGTTTGAAAACCAAGCTGGCAGTTTAATCATTGCAATAATGGGGTATAGGGAATATGAGGATGATGACAAGAAGCGAGAAACAGGAAACTATATTATCTTTTACGATGCTTTGACCGGAAAAGAGTTAAACAAGCAGAGATTGACAGACCTTCCACAAGAGAGTCTCAATAACGCCGCTTTCAGCAAATTCCAAAGCGGAGATATTTATGCCATTGGCAATAAAAGTATTCTTTATAAGATAGACAAAGTTAATACCCGTTTAATTAAGGTGCCGGCAGACTTTTTTTCCCACCACGAAGAATTAGCAGCCGGGATCGCTCAGTTAGAATTTATCGGAAGCGAATGGGGGGATGGTTTGAAGCTCGTAACTAATGACGGCAAAAGCCGGATCTTCTTTCCAATCGCTGACAAGGTTTATACGGAAAAAGGTACTTATGCAGCAGAAAAGGAACTGGCTATCAAAACGCCCGGAGCCAAAACCCGTACCTATTTTCTGTTCAGCGAGAAAAGTGATGATTTCCCGGATGAGCCGATCAAGCTGATGATGTATACCCAAAAAGACAACAATGGGGGACCTAATACCCGGCCATTCTTTCAGAAAAAGGACTTTACTTTCTTCTATGGCAAAAAGGTCATCTCAGATTTCCGCCAGGGTGGTGATTACGTGATCAGCTATAAAGACTTAACTCCAGGCAGGTCTTATTTTTCTCATGAAATATTATATTTTGATAACCAATATGTCCTGATCATGTTCAAGGCCACCGCGGCAGGAAACTCCAATGTCAGTGTCCAATGTTTGTCCGTTCCCGACGGGCGGATCGTTTTTACTATGCCTGTTGCCAAAGGAAAGTCGATAGACCACGTAGCTTATCGGTATAAAAATGGTTTCGTACTGGAAACGTATGAGTCCATGTTTGTTACCGACATGAACGGAAAAATAATCAACGAATTTACAATCATTAAATAATATGGGTATCGGAAGCTTTTTTAAAAACCAACTTTCACAGGTACTTCAATGGAAGGATCAACAAACCGAAGTGCTTGTATGGAAATTTCCATCTGAAAAGGACGAGATCAAGAACGCCAGTAAGCTTATCATTTCGCCTGGTCAGGGTGCGATCTTAGTTTACGAGGGCAAGGTGACCGACCATTTGAGAGAAGAGGGCATATTTGATCTGGAGACCGACAATCACCCTTTTTTAACCACCTTATTGAAGCTGCGAACCAATTTTGAAAGCGAGCACAAACTGAAGATTTGGTTCTACCGCACCGCAGAAACGGTAAATCAGGGTTGGGGTACATCGCAAATGATCAAATACATGGATCCGGTTTACAACATTCCAGTAGAGTTAGGGGCTAACGGCACATTCTCATTTCGTATAGCGAATCCGCTTTATTGGTTTTCAAATGTTGTTGGTGCAAAAGATATATACACTGCAGCAGAGGCGCGGCAATTATTACAAAACCGGTTTCCCGAAAGCCTGTCGGCAGTAATTGCGCAAAGTAAGCTGTCTTATCACCAAATTGATGCACAATTGCCTGCATTATCCGGCAATATTAAGGCGCAACTTAATTTAGAGCTGGAAAAACTGGGGTTTGAACTGACTGACTTCAAATTGAATGGGACGATATTTGATCAGTCTACCAAAGCGCGTATCAGCAAAGTCGCCGATATAACTTCAGAAGCTATGGCAGCGGGCGAGGGCGGGCTGACTTATGTGGAGATGGAGAAACTTAAGGCTCTGCGCGATGCTGCCCGTAACGAAGGCGGCCTGGCGGGTGCCGGATTGCAGCTTGGCGTGGGTATGGATGTGGGTAAAACGTTCAACGCTGCAAAAGAGGAACAACTCAATGCAGGCGCTAAAGATCCGGTTGCCAAATTAAAGCAACTAAAGTTATTGCTCGACGAAGAAATTATTACTCCGGAAGAATTTGCTGCTAAAAAGAAGGAATGGCTTGATAAACTTTAATCAATCTGATATGAAAACTTTGGTTGGATCATTGGCTGCGCTGATAATCGTTGCCTTTATTGGCTTAATAGTCTTAAGAATTTGGGACATAGAGGTGCTGAGCCTTCAGAATATTTTAAAAAGCAGCGTAACCCTGATTGTGTTAGGTGTCACCGCGCTGTTGCTGATCATCATTTATGGCGGTTTTTTTAAGAACAACCGAAAGGCTTATGATGAAAGGGCCGGCAACCGCGCACACCCTGAATTATAATAAGCACATAAGCGCCCCTCATTACCAAGCGATCATGATGGCGTCTGCTTATCGGGAGTTTCAACGATATTGACATAAGCACATAACATCTTTTGTGCTTACCCTAAAACAAATAAATTCTTTTGAAAACTACTTCTGCAGCTATAGTTTAAAATTATGAATGCACAAAAAGTAAAATGTGCTGTTACAGCCATCCTGATAACAGCAGCAATAACTGTTAAAGCACAGGACATGGGCCAGGTTTATATGGAAAATGCCGCTGCCAGCCAGCAGGCTTATATGACATCGCATATCAACGGGCTAACTCTTAGAAATGTGTTAAAAGGCAACAGCAGTAAAGGGGAGAGCAACTTAACGTATAACCCATCTACCAGGATTCGTGACCGGGTGATTGACAGAATGGCTGCCGGTATGAAGCTGAGCCAGGCAAATGTTGTTAGGCTCAAGCAAAAAGATTTTAACAAAATCTTTACGGAAATAACAGCGCCTTACCGTTTACAGGTAGATGATGCCGCTGATATTCTGACCGCTTACCAGGTATTGAACTGGATGATCGCTAACAATGCACCTGATCCTACACCCTCTTCTGTTGATGCTGTTCGCAGATCAAGTATAGCTGCATTAAAACTGGATAGAGATATTGCGCACAACGCCGGTAACAGGGCAATGCTAGGAGAAGAGTTAAAGATAATTTTCGTGCTTAACCATTCCGGCTGGCAGGCGGCTAAAAAAAGCGGCGCGGTCTCTGCTTATAGTGATAATATTACCAATCAATACCAGCGCCGGTACAACCAGGATCTGCGCAAATTAAAATTGGATAGTAAAGGTTTGCATCAATAGATTTCTTGATACTTTTTTAAAGTCCAAAAGAACACTTCTTCGAGAAGAATTGTTCCATCATTATCACTTTGAGGATGCAATATTAATCACCATATAATTAGGAGGTTAGTATTGAAGAATTATGTTGTTGTTTATTCAAAATCATTAAGATGTAGTGTTATGAGGAAATCAATTATTTCTGCCACTGTTGTTTTGCTGAACGCTTTACTACTAATCAGTACAAATCGTGCTTTAGGCCAGGACGCTCCTATTATGGCACTTGATCCTACACTGATGGCTGGTTGGGCAGGTAACCTTGCGTACGGAAACAGTTGGAGCAAAACCGAAGCTTCGTCAAAAACTAGTTTTTCCTACAAATCTACCCCCGCCTTACGTCAATCGGTAGTTAATGATTTTACTAAGCGCCTTCAAAGTCAAAGTCCAAAGGGAGCTCGTGCCGTAGCTGAAACTTTCGGACCGGGTAAAGTTGATTACGGATCAGTTTACACACAGATGCTGAAAACATCCGCTTTGCAGGATAACGACGCTGCAGATGCATTTACAGGTCTTATTTTAGTTGGATACCAAATTGTAAACAATGTACCCGATGCGCAGGTTACCAAATCCATGGAACGTGCAGCAAGAAGGCAGATTGCCGGAATGATCGCTAAAAATGAAAAACTTAATTCATCGGTTACGCGTGCTAGGATAAGTGAAGAAGTTAAATTACAAACCGTAGTTCTTGCTTTAGGCTTGCAAGAAACGTTGAAGAACAATACAGTGGATGCGTATCGCAAAAGCATCTCAACAATGTTTCAAAGTCAGTATCACTTTAATCTGGCTCAATTTAAGCTTACGGATAAAGGCTTCACCAAGAAATAGCGTTAAAGCGCTTTGCTCGGGATGTAAACGTTTGTTTTTTACCTTATATCACATTGGCATCGAACCGATCTAAGAAGATCAACTCCATTACTTGCCGTTTGCACACGCTGTTAAGAGTTGTTCTAATATTTCGGTATAACCGCGCTCGCTTGCAAAATCCATAGCACTGCGGCTTTCATTGTCAACAGCATTTACATTTGCCTCATTTTCTATGAGCATAGCTGTAAAGTCATTAAAACCGCATTGCGCAGCAACAAGCAATGGTGTTTCGCTAAAGCTGTTCCGTGAGTTGATATCGGCCCCGGCACCAAGCAGTAGTTTTCCAATATGATAATTGCCTATACCAGCGGCATAATGCAGTGCTGAGTTTCCGTTTAACAGGTGAAGGTTTACGTCGGCGCCATTTTTGATCAGCAGGTCGGCAAGATAGATGTTAGAGTTATTTACGGCCAACACAAGGGCAGTAACACCATCGTTGTTTAGTTCGTTTACATTTGAAGCATCTGACTGCAACAACGCCCTCACTGTTTCGCTGCGATTGTTAAAAGCCGACTGGTGTAAGGGGGTATTGCCATGATCATCCTTTTGTGTCACACCTGCATTGGATATAGCAGTAACTAGTTCGCGCATCCCGTTAGCAGTAGCATGATCCATTATGTTAAAGCCTGCATTGTCTTTTACCGAAGCCTCGGCGCCCAGGCTTATCAGATACAAAGCCGTTTCGGTTTTATGTGCCAGCACTGCGTAAAAC
>Ga0247734_1000420_pt1 | contig 37692 bp, 35 predicted proteins | sample UWRJL103311B2_FD_180933 | JGI IMG/M metagenome (GOLD analysis project Ga0247734, IMG submission 180933) | Plant litter microbial communities from Arlington Agricultural Research Station in Wisconsin, United States - UWRJ-L103-311B-2 | ecosystem: Environmental > Terrestrial > Plant litter >...
TGCAGAAAGAGTTCTTTTTTTGTGAAGAACAGGTAGGCAGCAAAAGCCAGCGGGACAGGAATCCACATCAGGTAAAAAATACCACCGATAAAGTCCATCACCGTACTGCTGTGTACCCTGAGAAACTCATTGGGTGTAAGCAACAGGCCCTGGGTAGATATGCCAAAAATATGTTTTTCGAAATGGTAAAGTTCCGCGATATGCACATTGGTATAGGCATAATTGGGAAAGGCTTTCATGTAGTCGAACAGTATCCAGTATACAATGAAAATAGAAAAGCCAAGAATAAACTTGCGGGTGATTACTGAGCTAAAATACAAGGTATTGAAGATCAGCACGAGTACTACCTGATTAGAATGATAACCGATGAGAAAGTACGATAAGACAAGATAAAATAAAGACATCATTAAGATGGTAATGATGTCTTTTGTGTTGTAAAATGGTTGGTTAGACCGCTGGTGTTCTGACATTATTTTTTTGTAAAATCTGATCCGAGGATCTTGTCCCATAGGGCAGAGCTCACGCCGTAACCTTTTGTAGGATCAGAGTAATGGTGTAACATGTGGTGCTGCTTCAGTTTTTTCCAGAACGGGTTCTTGAAATTAGCATGGTGCAGGGCATAGTGCGTCATATCATACGCAAGGTAACCGATTAGGAAACCAGTAAAAAAAGAATAAATAGTTCCTGCAGGCAGGATGGCCAAAAACACAAAATATAAAGCCAGGGCCATCGGGATACTGGCGGAAGGCGGCATCACCAAACGTTTCGCATCATTTGGATAATCGTGGTGCACGCCGTGAAATATAAAGTGTATCCTTTGTCCTAATTTTGATTTCGGATAGAAATGGAAAACCCATCGGTGCATAATATATTCTGTGATGGTCCAGACAAATAACCCTACAGCAAGCCATCCAATAAAAGCAAGGACCCCCATATGTACATCGGTAAACGACTTCCAACCAAGAAAAGCAATCACGGGTATATAAACGATCAGCGGCACATAATAGTGAACCTTCGATAAGTTTTCGAAAAGGTCACTTTTAAACATTCTGATAGAATCAGAGGAGTTGGAAATAAAATTTTTCTTCATGGCACAGTTAAATTTTTATCCGTTCAGTAATTGAAGTATTGTTTTGTGCGTTCATTCCTTTGATCTCAACGTATTTTACATTAGGCAACCAGAACGAACCGCCTTCTATCCGCAAAAATATGCGTTCTATTTGAATCTTTTTATTATTTACTGTCACATAAACATGATATTTTTTATCTTCATCAGATTTTACGAGATAAAGCGGCAATTTTTTGTGTGATACAAACCTCAGTTCAAACTGGTCTTTTCCAAGATATTTTGACACGATGCCGTAAGCAAATTTGCGCTGTACATAGCCCAGATCCTTCTTTTCGCCATCTTCGTCATAACGCATCCAATACACATGTACCGGCTCCTCCTCATCAACCACACCCTTAGCATTAACGTTGAGCTCACAGATAATCGTATTGATATTGGGGTCGCGCTGTAAATAAAATAACTGATTAGCAATTCCTTTCGGGGTTGGAAACTTCAGCGGTGAAGGGTTGCTGTGGTCCTGCGTTTGTGAAAAAGCGGTACCAATACCTGCAGGACTAAAAAATGTAAACAGAAGGATTAATCCGCTAACTATTGCAGGCAACACCTTTTTTTTCAGCATAGTGGTAACCTTACCTTGATCTGCAGGCTTCTCATCCATTCTGAGGAGGTTTTGCTTTTCAGCAGCTTCTGCAGCATCCATCACCTTTTTGGCATCCCGTAACCTGTTGATTGCCGTTACATTGGTCATGATGGCCATGATGGTGATGGGAATAGTAAAGATGGACATGGTTTCAAAGATATGGAAGGAAATACCCGGCAGGTAAATTTTATAATCACCGCCAATATAATGTCCTGTAATACCACATGCCAAAGCGCAGATACCTATGGTTACTACACGCTCAGGGCGCTGCATTAAACCGCCCTTGCTTTGAATGCCAAGGCCTTCTGCCCTTGCCCTTGTATAACTCACCATCATTGACCCGATGAGGGCAACAAAAGCAAACAAAGAACTCAGGAAATAATGATGCGAAACCAGGTAATAACAAATCCCCAGGAACATGATCAGTTCACTGTAACGGTCCAGTACAGAGTCGTACAAGGCACCGAATTTAGAACTCATGTTCCCCAAACGTGCCACCTGCCCGTCAAGCATATCAAACAAGCCGGCAAATAAAACCAGGGCACCACCCCAGCCGACGAATGACAGGTCGCCCCTGTTGCTTTCTTCAGCACCAAAAACAAAAATTACCGCCACGCCGATGTTAAGCAGCAAGCCAATTGTAGTTACTGCATTGGGCGTGAGACCAATCCGGATGAGGCCCTTAACAAAGGGGTTAATGACCTTATAGATCGCTTGCTGTAAACGATCACGAAATGATATTACTTGCATAAAGTATTGTTTATTCTCTATTAAAAATCTAATTTAACTCTTGCCCTTATTCCGTACTCCGAAACTTCAGGGTTATTCAGGTAGTTGAAACGTTTCACCATATCAACACGCAGTATTTTAAAAATATTACCAATCCCAACACTACCCTCCATATAGGGCTGTCTGCCCAGTTCAAAGGTCCTTGCCTCACCAGCTTCATTCCTTGGGAACTGCAGCAGTGAAGGATCGTTATTTGGATTATTTTCTGCCCTCAAACCACCAAACAGTGCTTTGAAAGATACCGCTTCCCTTAATTTTAATTTTTTAATCAATGGGATCTTATTAAAAAAGAAACCGTTGAAATTGTGGTCAACATTTACACTGGCATAATGGTCACTAACAAACTCCAGGAAGTTCATTAAGTTATAAGAGTCCAGCTGGTACGAATACGTCTGGTTTGCACGGTGGATGGTCAGCAATGGGAAAGGTACCTTTCCAAAAACATTTCCGCCCTCCAGTGTCACGTCTGAATATCCCAATTGCGAAAGGTAAAACCGTTTATCCATCCTTGCAACTATACTTTGATAATTATACTGACCTCTTAACACACCTTTTAAACCAGCTGTATATTTCAGCGTAAATATCGGGAATTTATCGATGATCGGTACACGATATATTTTTCCCTGGTAAAACTTCTCATTTGGTGCATAACGCAGGGTAACATTGATCTCAGAAGTAGTGATATTATCAACTGCATTGACCATGTTGTTTTCAAAGTTATTAAAATATAAAGAGCCTGCAGGACGCTGTGTCCATTTACGCGCCGCTATTTCATAAGAAAAGTGGTTTTCAAATTCATGTACATAGTTGATCTTGTAAAAATCATTGTACAATAAGGTATTGTTCTGTCCGCGTTTGAAGGACAGCAGGAAGTTATCTTCCTGTACAAACTGAAGGTCCTGACCAGGTATTTTTGTATCCCGCTGGAAACTTGCGCGGATATAATTCTGCGGGAAAGCATAAATAGATTTATTGTTCAGGGAATACGTTCCGCTAAAGAAATATTTCCATTTTTCATCTTTCAGCCCATATACCCCATAGGTTTCAAAATAATACCTTTTGCTCAGTTCCGGTGTAGTACGCCCGCCCACACGTAAGCGAAGCCCCTCTACATTGTTAAAGCTGTAAAATGTATTTACCGGTCCCACTTCAAATGGCCCGAAGTTTTTGTATCCTGCAAAAAGCAGCGTTACAAGGTCGGCCGTTCTTTTAAAAGAAGGGATAGTCTGTAAGGTATCAATGTTTTTGTATACTTTCAGCCTTGCCTGCGCAGTTGTATCACCCTGGCGTTGAGCATCCCAGAACTGGTCGGGTTGCGCTTCGGCCTGTGCAGAAACTACAGTGCTTGGCCCTGCAAATACTGTGTCGGGCTGGGCTTTATTGATTTGGTAGTCTTTTACAATCACCGTACGTTCTCCGGTAAAACCACCTCCTTTACTTTTATTGATACCGAAATCAACAATCAGGTTGGTACGTGATAAATGGTACCTGCCATCAGGGTTTTTCTCAAAATTAAGTTTGGCTTCCAGCGCACGAACGAAGTTGAGGTTAATATTTTTGTTCACCGTAAGGTAAGCTCCCTGCACTGCGTAGTTGCCATCCATGGTCACATACATCTTACCTTCAAATAAAAGGTCGGTATTATTTCTCGGAATGAACGAGAGCTCAATCAGGTTAGGCGTATTTGTTTTGATCGTATCAGTGATGAAAAACTTATAAAAAGTAGGCGAGGCATCAGCAATAGGGCTTAAAAACTGATTACTCATCAAAGAGATATTGCTTTCATAAATATTCAGGTCGGCATACATCCTTTCGAAATATTTACTCATCCCCTTGGTATCAATAAATTTCGCGTCGTAGTTGACGTGTTTATCGCCTGTATAAATCGTTTTCTTTTTCTCAGGGGATTTCTGCAGGTAATTCTGTGATACCTTTTCTTCAAGGAAGATTGGTAGTGTAGTCTTCCCTCCTATCTTTGTACTATCCTGCTCTTCGAACAGAAACTGATAGTTTTTAAAGATCCGTTTGTTCTTGAATTTATCAGAAAGGTTACTTAGCGTGAAATACATCTGCTCATATTGCTGATAAGCAACGTGATCATAGTTTTTGTTTTGGTTTTTGGCCTTATTTTCAATTACTTTCCTGATCAGCTCTACTGCCGGATTGTTTTTGTTCCTGTAGGCCGGTCTTTTATTGGAAGTGATCGTTACTTCGGTAAGCACCTGTGATTCAGAAACCAATTTTACATTTACCGTTTGGGTTTCTCCAGGCTTGATGGTAACATAAGCACTTTTGTAACCCACATAACTCACTTGTACCTGTGTCTGCGCCTCGCTGGTAGAAAGTACAAACTTTCCGTCGGCGTCAGTCTTGGTGATGATCTGGGTACCCCTGAACAGTACAGTAGCATATGGGATCGGGTCTTTATCTGAAGCATCAGTTACTACACCTGTGACCACTGTATGTGGGGCAGTTTGAGCAGAAACGCGAAATGTAAGAAACGGAAGAGCTAAGGCAACGATGAATATTATTTTTTTAACGCGAAGTTTCATCACTATTGGTTTATTGTTAAAAGTCATGATGCGGTCATGGGCACTGTTACCGGGTAATGCTGGCTTCAGTCCCATGAAGGTCTCATATTAGATAAATACAAATTTCTTTTGCATCAGAAAGTTATATCCCGTACCTACCGTACCGGATACTATAATTTTTGACAGTATATAATTTACGTGCAGGTAATGGGTAACCAGAAAAACACCACCTGTAGTAAGCAGCAAATTACCGGACCATACCAGCACATATTTAAGGATTTGAATATTAATGTTTTTTTCTTTTGAGCCGAACACCCAATTGCGGCCCATCATAAAATTGACTACACCACCGGCAGTTGTACCTACCACACTTCCAACTACATACCAGAAATGAAATACCTGCGTACAGACTAATGTGGTAAGAAAGTCAATAATTGAGGCCGATAAAGACGCGACCTGAGCTTTTACGAAAGTCGCCATATCAGTGTATTATAAATCTTAAAATAATTTGCAGCAGGATATTTGCATATACTCCTGCAAGTATATCATCAAACATCACTCCCCATCCGCCCGGCAGATTTTCAAGACGGCGGATAAACAGTGGTTTTAAAATATCAAAAAAACGGAACAGGACAAGGCCAAGCAGGATATTTAAAGGCGTAACAGGCACCCACAGTAAGGTAATGCACATTCCTGCTACCTCATCTATTACTACCCTGTTATGGTCTTTTCCCCAAACAGCTTCTACGATATTACCCGACCAGATCCCTAGTGCAGTGATCAGCAGGGTCACAATTAATGCCGGTATAAAATTATGTCCATCAGGATGGGCCACATACCAAACCAGGCAGGTTACCGCAGCGGCAGCAGTTCCTGCCCCTTTACCGATGTAGCCTATGCCCAGGCTTGTAGATGTAATTTTATGAAACAACATTTCCTATTTCTAATTATCGGGCTTTACAGCCATTTATTTTCTTTGTACCAGCCTATAGTTTCGGCCAGGCCGCTTTCCAGTTTGTATTCAGGATGAAAACCCAGTTCAGCAACTGCCCCATCAATATTACATGCCCAGTTGACTGCTGTGAGTTCATTCATCTTTTCTTTATTCAATGCAGGTGAGGCTGACGAATTTTTGTATAACCTCTCCATCAGCGCTGCCAGGGCAGATACGGCCGATACCGGCAAATGAAACTTTAGTGTTCTTTTATTTTTTAATGCCTTTTTTACACCCTCTGCCAATGCATAACGGTCATAAATATCACCATCAGACACGTTATACTGTCTGTTTGTTACGTCAGAGAATAACGATTTGATGATAATCTTAGCCAGATCTTTTACGTAGATAAAGCTGATTTGCTGCCTGAACTTACCGATATGGGGCTCCAGACCTTTGTTGATAGTTTGCAGGAGAATAAAGATATCCTTCTCCCTTGGGCCGTAAACCGCAGTAGGACGGATTACGATCAGTGGTAAACCTTTTATTTCAGAAAGATATTGTTCTGCGAGCAGTTTGCTTTCACCGTAATTGGTTACCGGATGTGCAACTGAATGGTCTTCAATTCTCGCATTGAGATCGGTAAGCGGGCCCATTGCAGCGAGACTGCTGACAAACACAAATTTCCCCAGTTGTATATCAGCATTGATTGCGGCCAATGCAAGATTTTTTGTGTAACCGGCATTTACCTTATTGTACTCTTCCTTGTTTTTTGCTTTTGTAGTACCAGAGGCATGAATGATATAACTGTATTTTTTTTCTTCCAGTTCCTTTTGCAAGGCAGTTACATCATTGAAGTTAAGCGAGGTGTACTGTATGTCGAACTCCTTCAGGTGTTGGATATCGCTGCTTGGTCTCACTGCGGCAAATACCTCCAGGTTTGAGTCCAGGGCTGCAGCAATCAAGTGGTATCCAACGAAACCACTTGCTCCAGTAATCAACACGCGCTTCTTCATATCCATTTTTGAGTCACCATCGCGCCATCAATGGCAACTATGTGTATCATATACTAACTTTAACAGGATTTAACTGCACTTCCTTAAAAGCAGCATACATTTTTTCAACAGCTTCTTCAATCTGTGCGAAAGTGTGCGTAGCCATCAGTGAAAATCTGATGAGCGATGAATCTGACGGTACAGCTGGTGAAACAACAGGATTAACAAATATTCCGTTTTTGTGAAGGATATTGGTAATCAGGAATGTTTTGGTGTTATCTCTGATATAAACAGGGATGATTGGACTGTCTGTATGTCCGATATCAAATCCTGCGTCTAGTAGTAGTTTTTTTGCATAGTTAGTATTATCCCAAAGTTTGTCTATACGTTCCGGCTCTGATTCAATGATATCCAGGGCGGCAATTACACTCGCCACAGAAGCAGGAGGCATACTTGCGCTAAACATGAGTGATCTTGCACGGTGTTTAATAAATTCAATGGTTTCTTCGCTGGCCGCAATAAAACCGCCAAGTGAAGCCAGTGATTTACTGAAAGTACCCATAATCAGGTCTACTTTATCAGTGAGGTTAAAGTGAGAAGATACGCCGGCACCATTAAATCCAATCACACCCAGACTGTGGGCATCATCCATCATAATGTTGGCACCAAATTCTTCGGCAATCTGAACAATCTCAGGAAGTTTAACCAGGTCACCTTCCATACTGAAGATACCGTCAGCAACAATCAGCTTTGCAGAATCTTCAGGCAACCTGCTAAGTTTCTTACGCAAATCGTCCATATCATTGTGTGCATATTTGATAGAACGCGAAAACGAAAGCCTGCTTCCATCAATAATTGAAGCATGATCATATTCGTCCAGGATCAGGTAATCGTTCCTGTCCAGCAAACATGAGATCACACCCAGGTTAACCTGAAAGCCGGTACTAAAAAGTACAGCTGCCTCTTTACCCACGTATGCTGCCAGTTTCCTTTCCAGTTCAAGATGGATATCTAACGTTCCATTTAAAAACCTCGACCCAGCACAGCCCGTACCATATTTCTCAATAGCAAGTTTTGAAGCTTCTTTAATCTTCGGGTGATTTGTCAATCCTAAATAAGAATTCGACCCGAACATTAAAACTTTCTTACCATCAATGATGACCTCAGTGTCTTGTGCTGACTCTATTGATCTGAAATACGGGTATAATCCTTTTTCCTTTATTGCATTTGCATCCTGAAATGCTGCAATCCTATCGCCCAATTTTTTACGCATGCCTGAATTGTATAATGTTTACTTCAGATAGATTCATAAGTTTATTTTATTCATATACAGATGGATACTAATAATACCGCAATGAAACATGATCTAATATATTAAAAATATGTTAATTTTAAGATAGACAAAAGTAAATTATTCTTAGACCATAACCGTATTATAGTCTATAATATTATTGTCAAATAATAAAATTAACGTTTCCTACTCTTTTATGTACCACCTGTATTGATTATATTTCCTTCTCTAACCAACCGCAGACGGCCCTCTTTTATTCAACTCTTTTCTTGATGCTGTCCGTCCCAATCCCTGCGATCAGCATGTCTATCATCTCGTCAAAATACTCATTTGTTTGTAATTCTGACAGTTCTGTGGATAATGGAAAATGTAATCCACGGAATGCAGTCACCATCACAAATGACATCTTATTCATCCTTTCGGCAGACATCTCTTTGAATTCACCTGATTGACTGCCTCCCAAAAGGATCTCCTTGATCATATCAATCTGGATTTGCTCATACCTTGATTTGATCCAGATCAGCATTCTCATGCTCGCCAGCAGATCGTCAAATAATACCTCCCTGAAACTGTGAAAACCCATGATGGATGTGATCTGCGCCTGCAAAAAAGCTTTTAACTTGTCTTTGGCAGTCAGCGAAGCATTCACGGCTTCCCGTATCCGCTTTACCACATTTTTCATCTCATCTTCAACAACGGCCTCAAAAATTTCGTTCTTGCTTGGAAAATAATAATAAAGCGTACTCTTTCCTTTACCGGCAGCTGTAGCTATTTCCTCCATGGTTGTTTTTTTTAAGCCATGTTTACCAAATAACTTCTTCGCTCCCGATAATATCTCCTCTATTACAATTTCATCCTTTTCCATTCAATACTATAATAAATCTTTAGACCGAAATTCAATTCCAGTCCAAAAGTATTATTAAATATTTAAATTAACATTAAAAACTTATAAACAGACATTGTTATGATACTCCTATGTTAAATTAAAAATAACGCCGCAAGTGCACAGGAAGGGGGCGTGACTGCTCTGCCATACCTAAAATCAGACCTGCTTCTGGCGCTGGTCTTCTTTATCATAGAGATCGATCAGCTTCGATTGTAACCGGATAACATTGGCTTCCAGCTCAACTACGCGCTGTTTAAGCTGTTCAATCTCATCATCCTGTTCGCTTCGTTCCTCTTCTCCGGTATTCAGCAGCTGGCGGATATCAATCTCGTGGGCTTTTGCAATCTGGTTAATCCGGCTAAAATTCGGATCAGTTATACCTGTTTCAAGTTTGGAATAAGCAGGAATGGAGATACCAAGTAGTTCTGCCATAGCCATTTGATTAAGGCCCCTCCGCTGACGGAGGATCTTAAATTTTTCTCCTAGTGTCTTCATCGTTGAATTATATTGGATATTTGATTAAAATAAAAATAGTCATTATTTAACATAAATTTTACAAAAATAATTTGAAAATTATACTGATAATATTCGAATTATTTTTATGGTCCGCATTGTATCAGAAAATTACCTGAAAGGGATTGCACGTTAAATTATGCAGAATGGGGCCGGCGGACCAGCAAAACATTTTAGCTGTAGAGTAAACCGCTCACCTGTAACCAGGAAACATATAAGGAATGTGGTGCATTCAGCACAGATGGATTAAAAAGAAAGCTGGAATTTTACTCCGCTGTTAAGTAGATTAAGTTCCTGCGTAGATAATCGCCCAACGGGAATTTTGATAAAAGGCTCTATTTGTATGCTGTACTGATTGAATATATTTTGCCTGCGGCCGACAGAAAAGTTGATAAAACCAAGATAACTGTTTCCTTTCAGCGGCTTTTCTGCAGCAGGCTCTGCCACTTCCTGGGTTTGGAACGCCCGGTAAACAGATACGGCGCCTGTAGACGGGTTAGTAGAGGTTTTATCTACCGGTGAAAGCTGAGAATAGGTATTGTTCCGTTTCTCACTGATGACGTTAAAATAGGATATTCCTGCACTGGTATAATAATGTTTGTTGAGTTTATAAACCAGTCCAAGGGGGATGTCTATCGCGCTGATATTTGCCTGGACCGTCAGCAAGCGTTTATCAGTAGTGGTAAAGCCGGCTACGTTTTCAGCATTCGCCGGTCCTACTGAGGGATTACTCATTGCCATATCGGCACCGGAAGCACCTGGTGTATTACCAGCGGAGCCCAGTTGCAGCAGGGATATCCCAGAACTCAGCGATAACTTATTGGATATACGGTAGGCGGTTACCAGCCCCGCGCCAACTTTGGTAGTACTGTGTGTGGCCGAAGGCATTACCTGAACACCAAAATCCCATTTTGAATCGGCGATTACAGCTTTCACTTTCTCCCTTGCTTCAGTTTTTCTGGTTTCGGCAAGCAGAAAATCGGATGTACTGAGCTTATCTTTTTTTACCGCGACGGTATCCTGGTATTCTTTCTGTACCGGATGGTTGGCGAGCGCACCTGAAACTACGGGCGTCACAGCATCTTTTTCTTTTATCTGTACCGGATTCACCTGGGTGGTTGGTACCGGCATCAGTTGTTGTGGATCAGTACCTGCGTTGGCCGTGATTATTGCTCCGCTACGTTGGCCTGGGCCACTACCTTGTGTGCCCCTTACTGAATTAAAATCAGCTGGTTTTACCGCTGCAATGTCTGAAGGCACTGCAGCTGTGCCCGAATGCCCTTGCTCTTCCGAATTTTGACTACTGTCAGTACCGTTGTTTTGTGCAGATGAATTAGTATTGCTGCCAGTTTTGGCAGGCATTGGTTTTACGACAGCCGAAAGGGACTGGTCTTTAAGGTTGTTACGCAGGCTGAATACGACCACCGCGCTAACGAGCAGTAACACAGCAGCAGCTTTAAGCCACAGTGGTAAAAAAGGATATTTCTTCTTCCGGCTTTGCTGGAAATTCTCCCATTCACCCGGAACATAGGCCTCCTCATAGTCTTCGAAAAGATCAACAATCTCCTTAATTAATTCTTTCTTAGGCTGTTCCATCTGTTATTCCAATACGTTTTATATAGAGTTCCCTCAACTTTTGTTTAGCTCTTGTAAGATAAGTACGGCTGGAGCTGGCCGGAATGTTTACCATTCCCGCGATCTCGTCATGGCTGTACCCCTCAATCTCAAATAAGTTAAAAACTGCCCTGTGCAAATCAGGAAGTTCATGAAGCAATTTCAGTATATCTTCTGCAAAAAGCTTTTGCTCAACCTCAACATAGCCGGTGTGTACTTCATCATACTCGTCCACAAAACTCAAAGTGCTTTTATTTGCCCGGATTTTATCCAGTGCAGTCCGTACAGTGATTGTAGCCAGCCATGATTTAAATGTTTTCTTAAAATCCTGAAGATCGCCGCCAAACCTGAAATCGTACATCGTTTTAAAGGCTTTCATAAAGCTGTCGTTCACCACTTCCCTTGCTATATTCCTGTCGTTGAAATACCTGGATGTTATGGCCATGAGATAACCCCAATAGTGGACATAGATACGTTCCTGTATACGTTCATCGCGGGCACTAAGGCCCGCTATGATCTCCTCGAACATTGTATCTTTTTTATCCACGCTACGCTAAACCTATCTTTTCGTCCAATATATCTGTTTTATGCATTCATGTACAACGCAGCAGTTATGTGGTTAAACGTAACTCACTGCGATAACGCTACAACATATTTTTTTTTGTAAAAATAGTAATTTCCTTGTAGCGTTCTGTACAATGTATTCGTTTTACCCTCCAAAAACAAATTAGTAATTAAACACTTTAAAGATGAAATTTAATCTTACTCTATTCTCGAAAAGTCCTGTCAAATCTTCAATGTTTGTAGCCTTAGCGCTCGGCGTCATCGGTTTAAGTTCATGCAGCACCGATCATGACGATATACAGATACCAAACAGGGGTGCGCTTTCTATTGTGAATGCATCTCCAACAAAAGGCGCTTTAGATTTTTATATCGACAACCAGAAGGTAAATAACTCGGCTGCACTTAACTATGGTTCGCAAACAGGATATTACCTTGTTACTTCAGGTTCAAGGACAGGCAAAACAACTTTAGCTGGCAATGCAGCAACCCTGCATTCGGAAAAAATCGATATGGTAACGGATCAGTACCAGAGTCTCTATATCGTTAACGCGGCAGATTCTGTGGTGTATTTCAATACTACTGATAAATTTGCACAGGTTGGCACAGATAAGGCACAAGTTCGCTTTATCAATCTTTCTCCAAATTCTCCTTCTTACAGCCTGGAAATTGAAGGTGATACTACTGCATTCACCAACAAACAGTACAAACAACTTACTCCTTTTAAAGTAGTAAATACAAAAGCAGCTGTGAAAGTGAATTTGAAGGATAATGCCACAAACGCAATTGTGGCCTCTATTTCTAACGTGGAGCTGAAAGGCCAGAATGTATATACTATATGGGCCAAAGGAATTGTTGGCGCTACAGTTGATGCCCAGAAGTTAGGCATTGAAGTGACCAAACACGTGCAGAATTTTTAAAAGAGTATACGTTTAGCTGTTAATACCCTTTATTTATTTCCTATCTATCCCCGGACCATCTGAATTGTGCTTTCAGGTGGTTCTTTTTTTTAGGCCTGTGGTATTCTACCGGCTACCCTGCTTCATGATGAAAGCAGCAAGCATCAGGGCTACGACAGTTCCGGAGATTCCCGGAAAAAGAATAAAAAGGTACAGTATACCACTGACACCAATAACCGCCAGGATAAATAAAAAGCCTTTTAGTGGCGTTTCCATTTTAAATGCGGCTATTATAGTAAACAAATAGAATGTGGCAGCGAGTATTTGTACGAACATGTGCAAATATGCCGATCTTAATGTTAAGTTAATGTTAAGCCCGTCTCATAATTTCATTCAGATGACAATCGGCTCAATCTTCTGTCTACTAATTATTTAGTCGCACAACGTTTTTAGGCTAGTAAATTTGGCCGCTCCTGATATGTTTTCCACAGAAACTCGCCATACATGGTATTAACCCATGGAAAGGCCGCACGCGTATATTGTTTAACATTGTCAACATGAAATGATTCATGCATAAAACCTGTATCTGCATGGCTTTTGAGCAGCATAAGGTGACAATTTTTAATTTCATCATCATCTGTACTGGTCAGTCCGCGCGCAATGATACTCATTGGCCATACCATATTCTTGCCGATGTGTGGCCCTCCTATTCCCTCAGCCACCTTGCCTTTATAAAAAAAGGGGTTCTCGGCTGACAGCACCATTTTGCGCGTATTCAGGTAAATCGGATCTGTCATTGATAATGCACCAATATATGGTAAGGCCAACAGGCTCGGAATTGCTGCATCGTCCATCATATTGTAACTGCCATATCCATTCAGCTCATAGGCATAAACCTTACCGTATTTCTCATGATCCACAATAGCGTATTTTTGCAGTGCCTGCCTTACTTCCATCGCAAGTGCATCCATTTCCTCCGCAACCTTTTCATCTGCTTTAATTACCCTGAAAAGTTCAGCAGCCTGCCGCAAACTAACTACGGCAAAAAAGTTTGAAGGAACGAGGAATGAAAATACAGTGACGTCTTCTCCCGGGCGAAAAGCTGAACAAATCAGGCCAATTGGTTTTACCGGATAACCAAAGCCCTGCATAGGCAAACTATCTGTAGCCCATGCCGTACTCCGTTGGAAATGGTATGGTCCATCATTGTCCTTGCGCTGCTGTTCTTTAAATGTTTTTAACACCAGTTTCATTGCATCCTGCCAGGCGGTATCAAAACGGCTGGTATCTTTGGTCTGCTGCCAGTAACGGTATGCCAGACGGATGGGATAACAAAGCGAATCAATTTCCCATTTACGCTCATGCACACCCGGGATCATATTGGTAAGGTCTTCTTTAAATTCAGATGTTTTAGTTGGGTCGTTAAAGAATGAACTTGCGTACGGATCTTTAAGTATATAACGTGTCTGCCTGTTGATCACTCCACCAACCAGGTCTTTCAGTGCTTTATCTTTTCTTAAAAATGGTAGGTACGACCATACCTGGGCTGAACTGTCGCGCAACCACATGGCATCCGTATCGCCACTGTTCACAAATGTATCTGGCCTGTTCTCAAAGTCTGTATAAGTAACGCAGTTGTCCAGCGTATTAGGGAAACAATTGTTAAATAACCAGGCCAGCTCTTTATTTTTAACTTTTGAGCCAAATTCGTTGATGGCGTTTTCAACCGATTTACTGGTAAATTTTCTTAAAGCCGCCGCTCTTCTTACTACCGGGAACTCAGGTTCCTGGGCAAAAGACAACACTTTTCCAGATAATAAAGCGGCAGTTAATAAGCCCGCTTTTTGCACAAAGGATCTTCTTTCCATGAATTATTGATGTGAAATGAATGCTAAAAGCATTAAATGGTCTGCCAATATTATATAATTTTTCAAACTTTACCTAGCGTGAGGGTATCATTCTACACCCGCCACCTTCATAGGAATGGTATAAATGGCCGTTGAAGCGGTGATAAACAGATCAGTACGTTTTTTACCTCCAAAACATACATTTGCAGTCCATGGTTCGTTAACTTCGATGTGTCCAATTAATTCGCCCTGCGGGTTATAAATAAATACACCTTTACCCGTCAGGTACAGATTGCCCTTATTGTCTAAAGTTATGCCATCTGAGCCCTGGTTAATGATCAGTTGCTGATTGCTGAGCGCGCCATTTTTACCGATGGTATAACGATAGGTTTTATTGCCGCCGATATCGGCCACATACAGGTACTTTCCATCGGGTGTTCCAACAATGCCATTAGGCTTGATGATATCTTGAGCTGCGACGCGTACCACCTGCTGTTTGCCAGGCGGCAGGTAATAAACCTTCATCCCTTCAATTTCAGCTTTTTGCCTGGTCCAGTAATCGCGCTGATAATAGGGGTCTGTAAAATATATCCCTCCTTTTTGATCCGGCCACAGGTCGTTTGGGCCGTTTAGTTTCTTTCCGTCTGCTGCCTTCAGTAATACTTTTATCTTTTTATTCCGGTCGATTGACCACAATTCATTTTTCTCATCTGCACAAGCCAGTAAATTTCCCTTGCGATCAAAATACAAGCCGTTTGACCTTCCAGCATTTTCCATATAAAGTGATAGCTGCCCATCTGCCCCATATTTCCAGATTTTATTATTGGGCTGATCAGTGAAATATACATCGCCTGTGGAGTTTACAGCCGGGCCCTCTGTGAAGGCAAATTGCCGCGAAATCAGTTTCAGGTCATTTTGATTGAACATTTGTGCCCGTGTTTGCACTACAGAAAAAGTCAATAATAAGAGCAGAAGATAAAAACGTACCCAGCTTTTGTAGTATAAATAGTTCATAGTTAAATTTATGGAACAAAACTATATCTTATCCCCAATAATCAAACCAGAATCACTAGCTGCCCCTTAAAAAATTTAATCGGCAAAGCGCAGCGCAAATACTATATTGGATTTTTAAGATTATATTAGCTACATGAACAGCTTTTACGACAATTACAGGGGAATTATCTGGCTGGTAGCCGGTATCATTGCAGGCAGCATGGCCGGTTTGATTTTCGGCGAGCGCGTCAGTGTACTAAAACCTATCGGGGATATCTTTCTTAATCTGCTTTTTACTGCTGTGATTCCACTGGTATTTTTCTCTATTTCCTCGGCTATAGGGGGATTAAAAGAAACAAACAAACTGAGCAAAATGCTGGTAGTGATGACGATGGTCTTTCTGGCCACAGTCATTATATCTGCATTGCTGACCATCCTTGCTGTTCGTATATTCCCTATTCACGAGCAAATGACCACTGCGCCGCTCACGGAAACGATTGTGAAAAAGCCATTTGGGGACCAAGTAACGCAATTGCTTACCACCGGTGAATTCTTTGAACTGCTCTCGAGAAAGAGCATGCTGGCCATGATTATATTTTCTGTACTTACCGGATTTGCGACATTACGTTCGGGCGAAACCGGCGCTGCCTTTTCGAAATTCCTGGTAGCAGGAAATGAAGTCTTTAAAAATGTATTTATCATTATCATGAAGCTGGCGCCGGTTGGGCTCGGTGCATACTTCGCCTACCAGGTGGGTGTTTTTGGTCCGCAGCTTTTTGGCACCTATGCCCGCTCGCTCGGCATCTATTATGGTACGGGTGCATTTTATTTTGTGTTCCTTTTTAGCTTTTACGCTTTTGTGGCCGGAGGGGTTAAGGGCATTAAAAAATACTGGAAGAACAATATTATCCCATCGGCCACTGCTGTTGGCACCTGCAGCAGCATAGCAAACATCCCGGCAAATCTGGATGCCTCTAAAAAGATGGGCATCCCCGATTATATTGCGAATGTAACAATCCCCCTGGGTGCCACACTGCACAAAGATGGCTCAAGTATTTCTTCAATTATTAAAATGGCAGTGGTGTTTGCGCTGTTTGGCAAGGGTTTCGACAGTATGGAGACCATACTGCTTGCACTGGGTATGACGATACTGGTGAGTATTGTGGAAGGTGGAATACCCAACGGAGGTTATGTTGGTGAATTATTATTCATCTCTGCCTATGGTTTTCCGCCGGAGGCGCTGCCTCCGGCAATGATTATTGGTACTTTGGTGGACCCAATGGCTACCTTGCTGAATTCTACAGGAGATACGGTAGCAGCCATGCTGGTTACCCGTTTTACCGAAGGAAAAAACTGGCTGTCTACAAAGGCATAAAACCGTCGTTTACTCGGTCTTCATGGATACCTACCACAGAATAATGCCTTGGCAAATACCAGGTGACCGTCTGCATCATGTTGCGGTAGTGCGTTTCTGTTTCAAAGCCCTCGGGGGTGATATTGAAAGCCAAATCCTGACTTACATTCTCTCCGTTTTTGCGCATCATCAGCATTACTTTAGGATTTGCGACCCCGTTCAGTTCAAAGAAATCTTTCAGGAGCTTTCTGGTATGTGCTGGCAGGATCAGGTCTGAAGGTTGCCCCACCATTAATTCTTCGCCTTCCGGCACCTCTTCTTCTGCATTACTGCTATTGCTGAAAAGGCTATCCAGTGTGAAAAATGAACCGTTCAATTGATAGTTTAACAGATCGCCATAGGTTAATACCCAGTCAGGATGACCCGCGCCAGGGTTAAGCACAACCCCGTATCCTCTTTCTACCAGGAAACCACCGATCATCTCTTCGATAACGTACGACTGATATTCTTCACCTGGTTGAGGAACGAATAACTGGAAATACGGGAATCCATCCGGACCGGCAATCAGTTGCGGTGTTCCGCAGCGGAAACTTGCCTGGGGAAGGTCGGCTAAAAAGCGGTTGACCCATTCTTCGTTCCGTTGTTCTCTTGGCACCGCAAGCAAAGCCGAAATCGTCTGTGTTTTCTCCAGGTCCCCCAAAACTATTGGTGATGCAGCAGGCTCCGGTTTTGTCACTGTGGCTTCTGGTTTTGGTGCAGGTTCAGCTTTTTTACTTGCTTCGGTTGGTTTAACTGCTTCCGTTTTGTTAAAAATATCGAATAGTCCCATGTTTTCTGATTGCGTCCCGTCTGTATATCTTTTTCGCATTTCAAATTTAGCAAATAAAGCACAGATACGTTCTATTATTATACCAAAGCTCAGCAAACAGCGTATTTTTTCTAACTTTAAGGCATGAACGGATTCTACTTATCTGAACTCCATATTTACCCGATCAAATCTTTGGGAGGGATTAGCCTGCAACAGGCACAGCTGGAAGACACGGGCCTAAAATTTGACAGGAACTGGATGCTGATTGATGAAAAGGGCACTTTCATTACACAACGGAAACATTTTGAACTGGCCATGCTCCAGGTGACTATCGCAGAAGACAAGCTGATGGTCACACATAAGATAAATCCATCGCAGGCTATTACATTTAATGTGGATGATACTACAGGTGATCCAATTGACGTAGAAATATGGGACGACCGTTCGACTGCCCTGGAGGTGGCACCTGCGGTAAGTAAATGGTTTTCTGAGTTTATGCAAATGAACGTAAGACTGGTAAAAATGACTCCCGGCGCAAAAAGATTGGTGGACCCCAGATATGCTACGGATGATGAAATTGTCAGTTTCGCAGATGGTTACCCCTGCCTTATTATTGGTCAGTCTTCACTGGATGGCCTGAATGATAAACTTGAAGATTCCGTGCGCATGGACCGTTTCCGTCCCAACCTGGTATTTACTGGTGGAGAACCTCATATAGAAGATAGTTTCAAAAGTTTTTATCTCGGCGAAATCCTTTTTTCAGCTGTTAAACCCTGCGCAAGGTGCGTCCTCACTACGATCGACCAGCAAACCGGGGCAAAAGGCCAGGAGCCATTAAAGACCTTAGCAGCTTACCGCACACAAAATAAAAAAGTGATGTTTGGACAAAACCTGATCCACAAAGGCAATGGCATGATCAGCGTAGGCAGCGAACTGAGGGTTAAGGAGTGGAAACCGATAACCTGAAGACTTCGGCCATCCCTACCTGAATACTAAAAGAATCTTTGAGCACAACAGATTGCTGCTTTGCCAGCAATATTCTTATTACGCCGCCATGCGTTACCAGTGCGACATGCGCTGAGGGACGCTGTAGCAAACCATCCCAAAATTTCAACACACGCGTTTCCATCTCCAGCATGGTTTCACCATTTGGCGGGGCCAGGTTTACAAAATCTTTCATCCAGGTTTCAGATGCAGCACGGTCTACCGTATCCCAGGTTTCTCCTTCCCAGTCGCCAAAGTTGAGCTCATATAGGGCCTCATCTTCCTGGTAATTATTTGACAGGGCGGCAGCAAGTTGTGTGCACCTGACCGATGGACTGGAATATACAGCATCTAAGAAATCAGGTAACTGACTTAAAATGCGCTCCTTTTCATACTCAAAACTTTCTGCAAGGGGCACATTTGTCCGTCCGTATATCATGCCTTTGGTAATGAGTGGTGCTGTATGCCTGATCAGATATATTTCCATAACAGCACAAAAGATAAATAGATAAGCACTTCGGTAACTTGTTGTACGGCCCCGAGGCAATCACCGGTATAACCGCCGATCCATTTGTTGAAATATTTACCCAGGCCAAAGCACATGAGTGCCACTGGTATGATGATCAGCGTTAGCGACGGCCGGGCGGTTAACAGCACCAGGATAAGCAGCGGCAAAAATGTAGCTAAAGCAGCAATGATCAGGTTGACCCTTTTTCCCCTTTCTACTGCATTGCCTGCTTTGCTTTCCGTTAAACGCGCATAGGGATAGGTAAATACCAATACCACTGCGGCAAAGCGACTAAGTGAATGCGCTACTATAAATGTGCAGCAAAGCGTTAAAGGGTGTATAGGATGGATCAGCAGCTGTTGCAATGCAGCAAATTTAAGGGCAAGGATGAATACCAGTCCGGTTACACCATAGGTTCCTAATCGGCTGTCTTTCATAATTTCAAGAATCTTCTCTTTGGTCCAGCCACCACCAAAACCATCACAGACATCCGCAAATCCGTCTTCATGGAAAGCGCCCGTTAGCAAGATAGTTGCCGCTATGGATAGTATCAGTGCAATGTTATCCCCAAACAGGTAAGCGGCCGCCAGATAAACGGCTGAAGCCAGCAGCCCTATCACCCATCCTACAACAGGCAGGTACCTGATTGACCCGGGCAGCAATCCGCCACCCTGCTGATGCACAGAAGAAGGCACAGGCAAACGGGAGTAAAACGATACGGCCGTAAAAAATAGTTTAAGTTCTCTGTTCATCAAAGCTTAATTAGCACTGCACGTTATTCTGCTTTCTTTAAAAAAATGGGTATACCTGACACCACAAATATAGCTTCCTGTGCTTTTGCAGCAACATATTGGTTTGCCCAGCCCTGCAGGTCGGCAAATTTGCGTCCCATTGCCGTTTCGGCGTGCATACCCATTCCCAGTTCATTGGAAATGATAATAAACGTCCCCTGCAACAGGTCCAGCTGGTCAATCTCTTTCTTAAAACTGTCGAGCGAAAGTTCTATATCTTCCGCATGGTCCATAAAATAATTACTGAGCCAGAGGGTAACGCAGTCGATCACCACGGTACGTCCCGCTAAGGGCAAAAGATGTAAATCCTGATATTTCTCGTAAGTAGTCCACTCGGGACCGCGGTCATTCTGATGCCGTTGGACCCGTTGCTTAAAATCTTCGTCCCAGATTTTGGCCGTAGCAATATACACCGGATCGGGACTAAGTGCCAGTGCCCTTTGCATAGCATAAGCACTTTTGCCACTTCTTACACCACCACTTACAAAAATCAGCATAAACTAAGATTGAGGTGCAGGATTGTTTTCAGCTGTCAGACCGCTTACAGCTGTGGGTTCGTTTCCAGGTGTAGTTTCGATTCCAGGTACAGCCTCAGCATTTTTAAACTTTTTATACAGGAACAACTGCCATTTTTCTTCAGCTACACCGGCCTTGTCCATCTCTGCACGTGCAAGTGTAAAAAAGAGGTCCGACATGCGGTTGATATATGCAGGGATGGTTTCATTCACTTCATCCGTATTGATGAGGCTCACCAACCTTCGTTCACCCCTGCGCATTTGTGTCCTGATCATATGGCATAGAGCCGATATTTCATTGCCCCCGGGAAGGATAAAATAATCTGAAGGATGTGTCATGGCGCCTTCGAGTTGATCAATCCAGCTTTCGCAGAATTCAGGACCATCTACAGGCATAGGATTGGTATTGATTTTTTTGGCATCAGAAGGGCGGGCCAGGTGCGACATCATATCCATCATATCTTTCTGGATCTTGTGCAGATTGGGTTGCCACTCATGGGTATCACCCAACTTTACACGCAATAATCCAATAGTTGAATTCACCTCGTCCAGCGTACCCATGCATTCTACACGTATATCGTCTTTGCTTACGCGCTTGCCACCGAAAAGCCCGGTAGTACCCTTATCGCCTTTTTTAGTATATATCTTCATTTGAATATCTCTGTTAGTTAATGGTAACATAAAAGCTCCATCACCGCTATTTACAGCAATGATGAAGCTAAGGTTTTAATTTAATACTTTGCACAGGCAAGGTGTTTTGGTTGTAAAATCTGCTTAGAAACTCAGGTTATATTTTAGCGAGAAGTTTCTTCCTGCCAGGTTATATCCGCGTTTTTCATAGTAGTTTTCATCAGTGATGTTATTCATCAGGAAGCTGATTGTATGTTTTTTATTGTACGTATAACCTGCACCGAAATCAATCGTCATAAATTCAGGATAAACAATTTCCGGCGATCTGTTATCATTGAAATCAGTATCCTTACGTTTCCCTACATAACGTCCGCTCAAACGGAGGTCGAGCCCCTTCAGGTTATTAAATTCCAATCCATAAGTACTGGTAAAATCTGCTACGTTATAGATATCCCTGTTGGTTTTTGATCCGTCTGCGTTAATAGTTACTTCTCTTGCTTTTGACGTTTTTGTGGCGTTGGCAAAAAGTTTCAGTGAGTAATCTTTAGCTGCTAACGTACCAAAATCCCATGAAAATTCTGCTTCAAAACCGTTGATGTTTGCTTTGTTAGCATTCACGTAAGTTAAGAGACTGCCAATTTCAACTCCATCAGGGGTAGTCTGCCCGGCAGCTACAGGAAGTTGTTGAGTAGTGATCCTGTCTTTTACATAAGTGTTAAAATAGGTAACATCAATATTTAGTCCCAGCGCTGTTTTCGCAAAACGCAATCCCGCATCCCATGAAACACTATTTTCATTTTTAAGGTTGGGATTTCCCTGGGTAACTGCAGCTTTTCCACCAGAGATAATCTCTGAATAACCTGCTACATTATAAGCATCAGGATTTACAAAAGCACGACCTATCGTAGAATGTATGGTAAAAGATTTCGTTAGTGCATATTGTGCAGCTAAACTCGGACTAAAAAATGGGTTTGTTTCTTTCCCGCCTGCGTAAGTAGTGAGCAATGGTGTTTGTTTTACATCATATGTAATGAAATCCATACGTGCACCAGGATTGATGATCAAACGGTTATCCAGGAAATTGAACTGTCCCTGTACATAAGCAGCGGCCGAAGAAAGGCTATAGTTTGGAGAGAAAGGTGCAGTTTCGGCACCAGTTGAACGGAACGATTGGGAACTGGTAGCCGCATCACTGTAATCCAGACCAAAGATCAGGGAATGATCGCCGAAACTAAAGGCGTCCTTTGCCTGGATACCTTTCCAGCTGGTTGAGCTTTTGTACGAAGTATAAGGAATAATTTTAACACCTCCAGAAGCAATTGTATAGTTTACATTTTTCTCATTTGAGGTGTATCCCCTGATGGAAATTTTATGGTTAAGGAAGTTGCCCGACAAGGTAGCTTCTTCATTGTGGCGCTCGATGTCTTTAGTACTTGGCCTGCCGTTATCATATAAGATATCACTTGGCGCTTCTACGTTTTTGGCTACAAAACGTTCGCCCCTGATGTCCAGTCTCCATGTGTTATCAATCTGATAACCCAGTCGAAGGCTCCCGGTGTTGTAGTTCAGGCGCGTGTACTCACGTCTCAGCCCGTCAGCGCGATCGTCTGCCGCTTCTTCAGCAACTACCCCATTTGCGGTAGTAACATTTTTTACTGCCTTATCTGCATTGAACAGATCCCTGAAAAGGTTTCCCTTACCTAGTTTCATGTTTTTGTCCCTGTCATATGTGAGGAAGGATAAGTTGAAATCCAGCTTTTTGGTGATGTTCCCACCCAGGTCTGCACCAAACTTAGAAGTTTGATAAGATCCGTATTCTGCAAATACGTTTCCATGCACATCGCCTGTTGATTTTTTTGTAATTATATTGATTACACCACCCATAGCAGAAGAACCATACAAGGCAGACGCAGAACCTTTTAAAACTTCAATGCGCTCAATATCAGCGGGATTAATAGTAGCAATATTTACCGTTCCTGCCGGACGGCCGTCTACCAGCAATAACGAACGCTGGTTAAGACCACTGAACTGTGGCCGGAAACCACGGATGCCGACACCCGCTGACAAACCTGCATATTGAATAATATTTACTGCGGCATTCTTTTTAAGCAGATCGGTTACTTCGCCCGATGGTGTGAGTGCCATCGCTGATTTGGTAATCACTGTCATACTCTGCGGCACATTACGTCTTTTTGTTTCGGAACGTAACGACGTAACCACCACCTCATCCAGTGAATTGGTCTTTACAGAATCTGTTTTCTTTTCCTGCGCCAGAGCGGGGCTGCTGATTAAAGCTGCTCCGATCAACAGGTTTTTAAAAGACAGGAATTGTAGATGTTTATTCATTTGCTTGTTATTATATATTGATTGTAAGTAATTCTGTGTATTATAGCACCGTCAGCAGTTCCTTTAGCTGATCAAATGATAAAGTCAGGTCTCCCTTTTTATAAGTCCAGCTGGCAACTCCTTCAATTTCTGTCACCAGAACCTGCTCCTCAGTATCTTCGCCGGGGCTCAGCGCATAACCGATACGGGTTAGTGCTTTCCTGGTCCAGAAAGCGGCAGGGCCATCGCCAGCCACGCTGATAGATTTTCTTCCAGAAGTATGGATATGGAAAGTCCCGGTATTGATGTCAAAATCAATCCCGTCTTTATCAAATGCCTGCTGGAACGAACCATTCAGTACCAGTTCTTCGGGCAGTCCGGCAGCCAGATTTCCACCGCTGCTCATGAGCCAGATCTGATCGGCCACCTGAAGGGCAAGATCAAGCTCATGTGTAGAAATTAAAATGGCCTTATTGGTGTCTTTTGCGAGCTGATGGAGTAAACGCATCAGCTGAATGCGGCTGGGAAGATCGAGATGGGCCGTAGGTTCGTCCAGGATAATCAATGGAGTATCCTGTGCCATGGCACGCGCCAGCATCACCTTTTGGCATTCCCCGTCGCTGAGGCTATCCAGTTTACGCCCCAGAAAAGCAGCGGTATCTGTAGCTGTGATTGCACGGTCTATCGCTTCCTTATCCTGCTGGCTCAGGATTCCAAGCCATCCCGAATAGGGATAACGGCCAAGGGAAATCAGGGAATAAACATCCAGGTTGCCCGAACGCACATTGTCTGTTAACACCAGGCTGATCAGGCGGGCGATGCCGGCAGGTTTAAGTTTAGCCAGGTTTTTCCCTTCCAGTTCTATACTGCCGCCTACAGCTTGCTGAAGTCCTGAGACAGTTCTCAATAACGTAGACTTTCCGCAACCGTTGGGCCCCAGTAAACAGATCAGCTGACCGGCATACAGGTCCAGGTTTAAGGGGCCGGCAATAACTTTTGCAGGATTTTTTCCCGACCGGTAACCAATGGTTAAACCTGTGGTATGAAGTAAAGGTTGTTTCACTGCCATTAGAACCCCCTTAATTTAGTTGGCCCAGCAATAATCCAGATCACCACAGGTGAGCCTACCAGGGCAGTGATCACATTAATGGGTAATACGGTTTGGCTGCCCGGCAATTGTGCAACAATATCACAGATGAGCATGAGTACTGTACCAACCAAACAGCAGGCTGGAATAAGGATCCGGTGGTTGGAGGTGTTGAACAGCGCCCTTGCCAGGTGCGGAACTGCGATTCCAATGAAACCTATAGGCCCACAAAATGCAGTGATGCCGCCGGCAAGCACACTTGTACTGAGTACAATCAGTAAACGCGCCCGCTGTACAGTTAACCCCATGCTCCGGGCATAATTGTCGCCCAGCAACAGCGCATCCAATAACTTTGAAGAAAGAAAAGAGATGACCAATCCGGCAAAAACAACCGTTGCAAGTATCAGCAGCTGATTGCCGGTAACCCCTCCGAGCGAACCAAACGTCCACATCAGGTAGTCCTTGATCAGTTCCGGAGAACTGAAATACTGCCAGATACTGATGATTGACAAGGTGATGTTTCCAATCATGACCCCTACAATCAACACAATGACGTTGTCTTTTAATGAGGAAGAGATGGAAACAATAATCACCATGATCAAAGCGGCCCCTAAAGAGGACGCAATAATGATCAGCCAGCTGCCTGAAATACCGAGTTCTTTAATGGTATACAGGCTGGCGATACTGCCCGCGGACAGCATCACCAAAGCTACACCAAGACTTGCACCTGCAGTAATGCCTAACACAGAAGGTCCCGCCAGCGGGTTCCTGAAAAGGGTTTGCATTTGTAACCCGCTAACCGATAAGCCACAACCCACAATAATGGCAGTGAGCGCTTTCGGCAGCCTGATTTTCTCTACAATATATATCCAGCTTTCATTCACCGAATCGGGCGTAAATAACACCTTTATCACTTCCTTTACAGGAATATGTACAGATCCGAGTGCCACATCTAGCAGGAAAGCGATCACCAACAGTGAAAGCAATACCAGGATTTTAATTTTATTCAATGGTTTTGTATTAAGATCAGTTCAATTGCTTATAATATACCAGCTGATGGTCTGGAAGCAGTTCCGGATGCAGGATTTTAATCAGGTCGCCCAGGATCAGCTGAGGATTCACAGCGCCCGACTCCCAGTAATCATTTGATCCCAGATCATTCACCTTTTTATTGAAGTTGAAAATATTTCCGCTTTTGAAAGGTTTGAAATCTGCATATCGGCCATCTAAAGCCTGGATATCATTTTTAGAATCGACATAACCAGGATTAAGCCAGAAATCGGCTTTGAGGGCCTCGGGCGCCACCGTTTCGAAGTTAAGTGGAAGACTGCCTTTGCCTTTTACATTGATCCATTTATAGCTTACACCAGCATCCCTGAAAAACTCTGCCATATAACTATCGCCATCTGGCACATTCCAGATGCCTTTAAAAGGCATCCCGCTAATGATTGAAGGTTTGCTTTTTGCGCTGCGGCCTATTTCTGCCAGTCTTTTATATTCTTTCTCGATCACATCAAATTTGGCGTTTACCAGCTTTTCAGTGTTGGTTAATGCCGCCATTACTTTTACCCATTCTGCACGGCCAAGCGGTGTGGTTTCGAGCCACTCGGAATTGAGCATCACAGGCACACCTGCAGTAGAGAGCGTTTCGTATTTCGACAAACTCGCATCAGGGTTTCCCATCACGATCACCAGTCCGGGCCGCATACTAATCAGTACTTCGTCGTTCATTGTGCCGTCTACCCCAACATCCTTCACCTTGCCGGCAGCAATATTTTTGCGAACTACGGGAGAGGTAATGTACTTAAAGCTGCCCAATCCTACGATCTTGCTGGCAACACCTGCAAAATCTGCCTGTGCTACATGGGTGGAAGCCATGGCCACAAGTTTTTTAACAGGAATCCGGATCAGTTGTGCTTTTTGATAACCTTCTGGTGCTTTGGCCCCGGCAGGAAGTAAGACGTATTGCGCAGTATCCCGCTGGGTACCAATTCCCGAATAGATACTGATCAGTTTATAACTGTCGTAATAATCGATCGTAAAACCTTTGGCATATTTAATCTCAGCACTTCCGGTTTTCGCAGAAGTGTTTTTTTTGCCGGCCGGCGCCTGTTTGCAGGAGCTGGTTAACAACAGGAATACCAGCACACACCAAAATAGCCCTGCGAGTGGTGAATAGTTTAATTTTATCATCATAACTGTTGGCCTTTCTTCCGAAAGCGTAAGTAAACATGTATTAAGGCAGGTCTTCTGACTTCCTCGAAACTGCCGCCTTCCCCTCCTTTCAGAAAGTGGCATTGTAGCAGTTTTTTTATATGAGGTTTACAGCAGCGGAGACTGTTCCGGATTTTCGCCGGTATTCCCTATTAAAGCATTTCCGTAGAAATGCTACCTAATGCTGCAAACCTAAGAGAAAATTTCAACTATAATAAATATGGAGGCCGATTATTTTGCGATATTTAAAATAAAAGCAATTCTTTCAGCAGTTGAGACACGCGGAACCTCGATCAGCTCGAAGCCAAAAGCGGTGTAGGTACTTTTAATTGCCTCGTAGATCAGGCTTGCTTCGGCAAAACTTTGCCAGCGTTCACTGTCGTTTACATATATTTCCTCCCATGGTGGAAGGATAAACACTTGCTTTTGATAGGGATGAAGTTCCAGTGCTGTCAAAAAAGATGGCCGCACAGGGATATGGTCAATATTGAGGTAAGCGATGACATCGGGGATGCCCCTGTCGAAAAAGGTAAGCTCTTCCTGTTTCATTTCCCAGGCCTCCACCATCCTTCTCATTACTTTTTCTGAAAAACATAAGATATCCAGCCAGGGCAGGCAATCGCTTCCTTTGGCAACCTCTGCAATGATCATCTGCCGTGAAATCTCCGCTGAGCAGGAATAACCAGATTTCTCCAGCCCTTCTACCAGTGTAGATTTACCTGAACCCGGTCCGCCTGTAATGATATATTTTCTGCTGTTCCCTTCCATGCGCCTTTATACCTGAAAAAAATAAATAGCCAGCGATAAAACCATCAGCAAACACACCCCATGGTTGATACTCCTGACGATTTTGAACTCCTCATGCCGGATCTCCCTGTTATGCGTTCCAATATAGGGCTTATCCACCAGTTTTCCGTGATACACATTAGGCCCTCCAAAGCGGAGATCCAGTATTCCGGCCAGAGCAGCTTCGGGGTAACCTGCATTGGGGCTTTTATGCTGATGACCGTAACGCAAAACAAACTGCAATCCCCGAAGGCTAAGCGACAGCATAACCATGAGCAGGGCGGTCAGTCGCGCAGGTATAAAATTGGCAACATCGTCTAGACGGGCGGCAAATTTGCCAAACCATTCATAACGTTCGGTACGATAGCCAATCATAGAATCCAGGGTGTTGATCATTTTATAAGTCAGCATTCCCGGTACGCCGGCAATGAAGTAAAAGAACAAAGGGGCAACCACTCCGTCGCTCAGGTTTTCCGACATGGTTTCCAACACTGCAACCCTGATCTGCTGGGCGCTGAGCTGCGACGTGTCACGACCTACAATCCAGGACAAGCGCTCCCTTCCGGCTTCCAGTCCCTTATGCTGCAAGGCATCAAAAACCTTCTGCCCTTCTGTGATCAGGCTTTTATTGGCGAGTGCATAAAAGATAAAAACTGTGGCAAACAGCAGGTAAACCGGCGCAAGGTAGAGCAGTAACAAATGGGCAGCGGTGTAAAAAAACAAATAGGTACCGCAGCATAAAACCAGTACCATGGCCATGCCTTTCCAAAAACGGTATTTCCCCTTATTCAGTCGCTTTTCTCCCATGCCGATCATTGTACCGAAAAAACGTACAGGATGTGGCCATTTCTCCGGATCACCAAAGATCAGGTCGAGCAGGTATGCTGCCAGCAAAGGAATAACGATGATTATATAGGTCTCCATTCAGCTAAAGCATTGGTTAGTAAATTGTTCTTTGCCGGACTTAGCGTAGCTATTCTCAGGTGCCTTTCAGATAATCCTCTGAAATTTGCCGCATCACGGATAAGGATATTAAAATGGTTCAGCAAAAACTGTTTCAGTTCCCGGGCAGTGCCAAATGACGCTTCTGCGAGAAAAAAATGAGTATTACTATCCAGCACAGTCAGCGTTGTAGCGGAGAGCTGCTCAACAAAAACGGCCTTATCAGCCAGTAAACTAGCTAGCGGCAGCTGTAATTGTTCAAAATGGTCAAAGATGAAATGTCCCGCGTCAAGGGCCATTGTATTTACTGACCAGGGCAGTTTATTAGCCCTGAAAAGTCTGGTTAACATTGGATGCGCAACAATATAACCGAGTCTCAAACCTGGTATAGCGTACACTTTTGTCATCGATCGCATCACCACCAGGTTGCTGTATTTTTCTGTTAACTTCAGTAGCGACGGGACGGCAAACGTAAACTCAATAAAAGCTTCGTCTACCACAAATATTAATTGGGGATATTGTGCTATCAATTGTTCAATGTCGGGTACCACGGCACCTGTAGGATTATTGGGGTTACAAATATAAAGCAGGTCATACTCTACTTGCAGCGCCGTATGTAGCAGCTCCCAGGAAATGAAACTTATCTGATGCCCAAACATACGGCAGGCATCTTCGTATTCCGCAAAGGCAGGGACAACGATCGCTGTCCTCTTCATTTTAAACGCTTGCGCAATGAGGTAAATACTCTCCGTACTGCCATTTGTCACCAGTACCTGATCATTATCAAAATTGTAGTGCTTGGCTATTTTTTTAGTCAGGCTTTCGGCCAGTACCTCAGGATAACGCTGCACCTTTTCCCATTGATCAAAAAGATATTCTTTTAAACCATCAGGTGCCCCGCCGTGGTATACATTGGTACTAAAATCTGCCGCTAAAGGCTGATGGTGCAAATATCCGTCGTCTCCGTGTCCCTGAAACATACTTAATTTTTTAAATGCTCATAAACCTGTTCTATATCCAGGTTAGCCCTTAACAGCAAGGCCAGTTTGTCATATTGTTCATCCCTGAACTGCTGATAATCGGTCAGCTCAGACTGCTCGTCTGTATATGGGGCAACCAGTGCATTGATCACATCAGCATTGTCCAATATCCCATGAAGATAAGATCCCCAACACCTGTCAGACAGGTAATATCCATCGGTATGCCCATCCGCAAAATGTGCGGCAGGTTTTGCTTCACCCGTTACACTGGTTTCGCCCATATGGATCTCATATCCTTTGCACTCCCCGGGAAAATCCCTGAAAGTAAAATTACACTGTCGGGTTGTTTTTTCGGCCAGTAAGGTGGTGCTGACAGGCAAAATCCCTAGTCCCGCAACCTCTCCGATGTCCGATTCCACCTGCAGCGGATCTGCTATCAGTTCGCCCATCATTTGATATCCCCCACAAATGCCGATCAGGGTTTTACCATTTCGGTGTGCCCTCAGCACTGCAGCCGCAAGACCGTTCTTTTTAAGCTCGATTAAATCTGCAATGGTATTTTTGCTTCCTGGCAGGATAATAATATCTGCAGCTTCAATGCCATCCAGAGAATGTGTATAGTATAAGTTTAACCTCGTGTCTTTTTCCAGGCGGTCAAAATCGGTAAAATTGGACATTCTGCCTACCAGCACTACCGCGATATTTACTTTATCATTTACGGGCTGCCGGCGTTTGTGCTGCAGCGAAACTGCATCTTCTTCTTCAATAAAAATGTCGCGAAAATAGGGCAGCATACCGATTACAGGCACACCGCAGAGTTGTTCAATCATCTTTTTACCTTCATGGAAAAGCGTTGCGTCACCCCGGAACTTATTGATAATAATACCTTTGATACATTTTTTTTCCTCTGGCTCCAGCAGGGCCATGGTCCCATATAAACTTGCGAAAATCCCACCCTTGTCTATATCTGTCACCAGATAGGTAGCTGCACCGGCGGCAATGGCCATCCTCATATTGGTAATGTCCCGTGCTTTAAGGTTCAGTTCAGAGATACTCCCGGCGCCCTCCATCACAATGGGGTTAAACCTTGAAGACAAGCGTGCATAGGCCAGCTTCACTTCTTCAAACAAGGCTGATCTGTCATCAGACATAAAATATTCCCTTGCGGTTTGGTTGCCTATGGATTTCCCGTTCAAAATCACCTGCGATGTTTTGTCTGTTGTAGGTTTCAGCAAAACGGGGTTCATATCTGTATGGCATGGAATTCCTGCCGCCTCTGCCTGTACGGCCTGAGCACGTCCAATCTCCAGCCCTTCAGGTGTAGCATAACTGTTTAACGACATATTTTGTGCCTTGAAGGGCGCAGGCATGTAACCGTCCTGTTTAAATATGCGGCAAAATCCGGCAGTAATTACACTTTTTCCTACGTCGGACGATGTCCCTACGAACATGACCGGCCTCAGCTTATGTTGCGTTTCCATGAAATGCAATCTTACACTTTTATCTCTCAGCTTACAAGCAGATAATGCGGGTGGACAAAAAAAATATCAGCTCATACATTTACCTGGGATCATACTGATAAACAATCTGATAAGGAATATTTTTAAGTTTGGCGGCCATCTTACCAATAGGCAGGTCATCAATTTCGGGTGTAGGTTCACATAAAGAATACACTTTGCCCTTGTACCGGATGGGCTCTCCTACCGGCTTACTGAATTTTACCGCCATAGTAATATGGGTGGGATACAACAAAGCGATCATGGGCAGGTCGTAAATTTCCCTGACCAGGAAAAAGAACAATGCTGCCCGGTCATCACAGTCGCTATAAGCCGAACCCAGGGTCTCCTCGGGCGACATACGCTTCTCTTTTCCAAAATTCTGCTGGTCGTCTTCATAAAGAAAAGCATAACGCGTAAAACGCATCAGGTAATCCACCCCTTTTTTCTGGTTCATGCCCTTAGTATTCTTTTTCAACAAGGGAATCAATGACCCATAGGTTTCCTTGCTCATGGGAATATTAAAATAGGTTTCAAAATCTACTCCCGGATAGTTCGCAAAGATGCTGTTCACCGCAGTATTCAGCTTAATGCTAAAATGATATTGTTTGTGTTCGTATTCAAAGTTTATACTTTTATCAATATAACTGGCGGGCTTGAAATCAGGCATTCGGGTTACTTTGTAAGAAAAAGCATTTTTTGCTTCTGTCAGGTGAATAGGAACCGGCACCGGAGGATTGTTGTGGAGGTTTAGCTGTGCATAATCATGGTAATTGAGGCACATATACTTTTTACCTTCCACATAGAAAAATGGTATGTCTGCGATGTCCTCATCATTGTATACATAAAAGATAACACGGTGATCAACGAGCGCCAACCTGGCGTCGTAACCTGATTTAACGAGCATAAACCATTTATACAGTGTGTAGCTTCCGTAATTACTTTCTTTGGGACTGAGTTTCTGCGCCACCTTGCGGATCAGCTGATAATACAGCCAGTCGTTAAGCTGAAACTTCTCCTTATATGCGGCGAGTGAGTCTATCAACGGCTGAGAACCCGGTATATTCAATTCCATGAAACCCCTTCTCAGCGCTGCTGCCGACAATGCTTCAGGTAAAGCTTCAATGGCTGTGTCAATGGGGACTAAATGAAATATGTTACCATAAAAATCCACGGGAATATCTTTTAGTGGTGCCTGTGCGCTGACCGGAAAGGTGTCAGAAATTAGCACGAAAGCAATAAAAAGATACAGGAGCCGGTTCATTCCGCAAATATTTGGTTAGTGAATATACACATTTCACACTGATATTTAGGCTATTCAATTGTCACATCTTGCGGTGACAATACTGTTACCCTATATATTTAGTAGTCATTATCAAATAATACTATCTTTGTACCGAACTAAAACGTTACCTATGTACAAAGCGATCTCATTTTTTGGGCTATTCGCCCTATTTTCTTTTTCCGTACTGGCCGATACACCATTGCGCCCGGGCGTATGGCGCGCCTCTATTCACCGGGAAGACGGCAAGGCCATCGTATTTAACCTGGATATACAGCAACTCAAAGGGCAGACTGTATTATACATTGTAAATGGTCTGGAAAGAATGCTGGTGAAAGATGTTAAGGCAGTGAAGGATTCATTATTTATTGATATGCCGGTATTTGAATCTTCTTTTAAGCTAAAAATAGAATCAAAAGACAGCCTTTCTGGCACCTGGATAAAAAGAGGGGCCCTTAAGGATAACGAAATGCCATTTACCGCATCCGCAAAGCAAGCTTACAGGTTTCTTCCGGTTAATGGTGAAGCAAGGGCAAATGTATCTGGAAAATGGAAGATTGATTTTATCAATTCAAAAGGTACTGAACCTGCTGTAGGTACTTTCAACCAGAAAGGCAGCGAAGTTACAGGATCAATCCTTACCCCTACCGGCGATTACCGGTATCTGTCGGGGACTGTTACGGGAGATTTATTGCAATTATCTACATTTGACGGTGTACATGCCATGTATTTTACGGCAACGGTTAAAGACAATGCCTTGCTAGATGCGAAGGTATTCAGCAGTAAAGCACCTGTGCAGGAGTGGACAGGCATCAAAGATGCGAATGCCTCACTCCCGGACGAAAAGCTGACTACACTTAAAGACGGTGAAGACGGCACACTGGATTTCAGTTTTCAGGACCTGGACGGCAAACAGGTATCAATTAAAGACAAACGTTTTAAGGATAAGGTGGTGATTATACAGCTGATGGGCTCATGGTGCCCCAATTGTATGGACGAAACTGCTTTTATGAGCGAGTATTACAACAAAAACAAACAGCGCGGTGTGGAGATGATAGGTCTTGCCTATGAATACACTACTGATGTGCAACGTTCCAGAACCAGCCTGAGGAAATTTCAAAAAAGGTTTGATGTGAAGTACCCCCTGCTGATTACCCCGGTTACGGTGACAGATCCGCAGCGTACTGAAAAAACCCTTCCGCAGATTACACCGATAAAAATGTTCCCTACTACGCTGATCGTAGGCCGTGACGGAAAGATTGCTGAAATAACCACAGACTTTTTTGGCCCGGGTACGGGGGACTATTACACAAAATTTGTAACAGAGTTTGAAACTAAAATTAACAAACTGCTGAGTAAATAATAACAAGCACCGATTTGAAATATATCACAAAAAAAACGATCAGGCATGTGGCCTGATCGTTTTTTTTTGTGATATATTTTGCGGGACTAAACTACTTCCTGTGCAACTTTCAATTGTTTTCTGGTAGATGCTGTCAGTTCGCGTTTCGCCAATGCGTGGCACTCATAAATTGCATCACTAAACATCATTTGCTCAGGCGGGGTTTTCTGTGTTGAAGCAGAAGGACCTCTTAAAGCACCAACAAGACCTAATTCCCTGGCAACATATACATATCTGATGGCATCAATTACAACACCTGCAGAGTTTGGTGAATCCTGAACTGACAACTGTGCATCAAATATAACGGGTGCACCCATAAATCCTTCAAGCTCCAGTCTGAAGTTGGCTACCTTGTTGTCGCCATAAAAAGCGATGTATTCTGACGGACCAGCGTGCAGGAAACTATCTTCAGTAGAAATGCCTCTGATATCGTTCTGCGCCCTGATTACATTTTCTTTAGAAATCTTTTTAGATTTCAAACGGTTTTTATCTTCCATATTCAGGAAGTCGGTATTTCCGCCAACATTTCTCTGAATGTGCGCTTTTACATGGTGACCTCTTTCAAAGGCAAGTTCCTGCAGCATTTGCGAAACAATACTTGCACCAAACTGGCTCCGCATATCATCACCAATGATTGGAATACCTGCATCAATAAATCTTTGTTCCCAAACCGGATCTGAAGCGATAAATACAGGAATACAGTTTACCAGTGAAATACCTAGTTCAATACAAATTTCTGCATAAAATTCAGTTGCCAGCTGTGAACCAACAGGAAGGTAGTTAATCAATACTTCTGCTTCATGCTGACGCAACTGTGCAATGATATCATTACGTAATGCTGTTACGTGATTTTTATCATAAGAAACGGCATCTGCTAATGAATCTGTATTTTTCAGCTCATCTTTGATCACGAAACGCTGTGCTTCCGGATAGGCAGACATTTGAGGAGAAACGCCATCAATAACCGGAGAAGGATAAATCGGGGCTTCTGATTCAATATCAGCATTTAATACAATCGTGCAGTTAGGTTTTGCAAAGATTGCATCCTTTAATGGCATGCCGATTTTTCTTTCATCTACGTCAAATCCGCAAACGAATTCAATGTTTTCAGCTTTATAACCGCCAATATCATCGGCCATTAAACCTGATGTTCTATCCGTAAATTTTGTATAGTATTCTACTCCCTGAACGAGCGAGCTGGCGCAATTACCTACGCCTAAGATTGCAACTCTGATTTTTTTTCCCTGGTTTTGCATTATTGAACTTTGGTTTTCCTTAATTTTTCAGATGGAGAATATAAAAGGCAGCACTCATACCATCTAATCTGACAAAAATAGAAATCAGATTACAATTCCCATCATGGTTGTCCGCAATATCGGAAAAATTTGGCATACAATTCTAAATTTTACATTCTGACAACTTTATGTTCATAGTCAGATTTTATGAAATAATACGTTTCAGCAGGTTATACTATACTTTAAAACATTGTTGTATAGCAGATTTAGATGTGCGATAACGATAAGTGTTTTTAAGGATCGACTTATTTTAAATTAGGATGAAATTTCAGCCCTTCCGCATAACAGGAAGTTAATATTGCCCATAAAGTTAAAAACGGAGATAATTTTAAAAAATCGTGCTCTTATAAACCACTCAGACTCACTAAAGTGCCGAAGTAGCTAACAGCATTTAGCAAAGCTTTAGCAGCGGAAAACGCGCCTGAACCCAGCATAAATTTAAACATTTCAGTTGTAAAATGAAGATAGTTTCAGCAGCATAAAAGTCGTATCGCGGGCCCTCACTATAGTTAACGCTATTATTGCCTACCTGCCCCCTGCCCTACATAAATTGAATCAGCAAACCTCTTTGTAAATTAATTGTTATGGAAATGATAATAACCAATAAATGGAAAATTATAAAGATCAACAAACTATTATTCCTTACCTCATGCTTGTGAATGCCTCTGAGTTTATTGAGTTCATTGAGACTGTTTTTAACGCACAAGTGGTTCTATTGAACAAAGCTGAGGACAACAGGACGGTTTTAAATGCCGAAATAAAAATAGGACATACAGTGATATTGCTTTCAGAAGCTAAAGACAAATATGGAAAAGCTGTCGGTAATTTTTTCATTTACGTAGGTGATGCCGACGAAACTTTCGCCAGGGCAATCTTTCACGGTGCATCGGTAGTAACGCAGGTTACAGACATGGACTACGGAAGAAGCGGCGGAATTGAAGATCCCTTTGGTAATACCTGGTGGCTGACCACTGTCCAGGAGAATTAAATTCTTATTAAACAAAAAGCCTTCAGGTTTTAACGATCTGAAGGCTTTTTGCTGTTTTATAATCTAGCGCAGAAGTACTTTCCTACATAGTGTCTTGTCATAAAAAATACTTGATGGAGAAACCCGCATACCCGTTCCTTTTTGGGGAAGGATTAAAATACGCCGGTTGCGTTCCACCAAAACCCACCGCATTTAAAGAAAGAATGGAGCTATAGGATTCATTAAAGATATTATCAATTCCTCCATAAATATTTCCTTCAAATGAGCGGCCAAATTTTTTCTTATAACCGACTTTTGCCGACGCCAGCTGGTACGAGGGGTTGAAGTCAGTATTTTTATCATTTAAGGGCATCTTGTCGTTAAAATAATAATTCAGGTTAGCATAAAGGCCAAACCTAGTTTCCATATCCAGGCCAGCACTGAGTACCCATGGAGAAACACCTGTTAGTTTATTTCCATCATAAGTGGCCGTTACCTGACTGTTCGCGTCCAGTATCTTGTAATCTTTAAAGGTAAAATCGGAATAGGTGATGGCAGCAAAAGGACGCAGACTGGCAATTGCACTGCCATCGTCCGGTTTTAGCACCTGCCATGACAGTGCAAGTTCAGCACCGTTATGTGAAGTTTTACCTGCGTTGTTGTAAATTGTGATCCCCTGTTGGACCGCCTGGCCGATCAGTTCACCCTTCATATCCATTTTGAAGACCGAAAGGTCATAGCTAAACCTTGAGCCAAACAGGTTACCTTTGGCATTGATCTCATAATTGATGGCTTTCTCTGCCTGCAGGTTGGGATTAATTGAGCCATCCACATTTTTCACCTCCGAACTGGATGGCGGTGAAAAACCTGAACTTACACTGGCATGCAAGCTTAGTGCTTCTGAGAAACTGTGGCTCAACGCCACACGCGGGGTGGCCTGCGGCTTGAAATCTTTAATCCCGCTTTGTGCGGGGATCAGGTAATTTGAAACATCATATTTTAGACTGTTGTAACTGAGGCCTAACGTAAGCAGCGTTTTGTCGCCAAGTTTGGTTTCTGACTGGTAAAACAAAGAATATAACGTGTTCCTGTAATCAATATTCGCAGAAAGCGCGCCTTCCATACCATGGTTATTTACATATTGCGTTCCCTTGGTAAGGCCCTGGTTAAATTCAGCACCAACAATAAATTTGGTTGGCAAAACCGAGAAATCCGGGTTATAGGTGAAGCTTGTTCTCCCACCGTAACTCTGGTAAAAATTCCTCAGGTACGCATACGGTAGCGGATGGTTAAGGTCGTACGAATACGTAAATACACTGGTGCTGTTTGAAAACTGATTATTGAACTGGTATTGCTGGCCCAACCCAACACGCGTCCATGTCTGGTAACGGCCAGCCTGTTTATCCAGGTTGCTGGCATTTGCCTGTCCAGGATTAGCGGCTACCTGATCATCTGTAAGTGACCCAGGAATTTGTGAGTATTGGGTTGTACGGTTCAGCAGCAAAGTGATAATCCGTTTATTGCTTGGAAAAAGCTGGAAATTCCCTGACAGGAACCTTCTCATATCATTACTATGCTCGCGGTAGCCGTCATATTCCTGCCATCCATAGGATACATAACTGTTAATCAGATCTCCCCCACTTCTGTAGGTTGCGGCAAGCCGGTGTAAACCGTAACTGCCGGCCAGCGCCGAGCCTTCAAAACTTTGTTCCTGATAAGGGGAGCGCTGCAACTGGAAGTTGATGACCCCACCCGTTCCTGCAC
>Ga0247734_1000423_pt1 | contig 37387 bp, 32 predicted proteins | sample UWRJL103311B2_FD_180933 | JGI IMG/M metagenome (GOLD analysis project Ga0247734, IMG submission 180933) | Plant litter microbial communities from Arlington Agricultural Research Station in Wisconsin, United States - UWRJ-L103-311B-2 | ecosystem: Environmental > Terrestrial > Plant litter >...
TCACTCGTGACCTGATATTTGTTTAATTTATGGTCGTGAGGCTTGACTGAAAACAATGATTATCTCGGCGAGGCACTGACAGTTCTAAAGCACGGTGGTTGCTTGTATAGATAGTATGTTATCAGTAACTAAGTTTTGTGGCTGGTAAGACGGCACAAAAACAGTCCTGGTGGGTTGCGCAGCGAGGTCCTGCGTCCATTAAACATAATTGTACCTCCACCGGCCTCTCCGCTACTGGCACCATCCTAATATTTTGTGATCATCGAGAAATTCACGATTTCCAATCTTCATGCGGGTTATCTCAACTAACGCCGATGCACATAAATGATTTCCTTATCCCAAAAACCATAGACCCCTCCCCCTTGTACTGCCGAAATATCAGTCACCTGATCACCAGTTCGTCGAGTTTGTATAGGAAAGGTGCATAATCTCCGATCCGAGCCAATGGTCGGTATCTGGTTCAAATACCGGTATTTCATGTGAGTGGACGAAAAGAGATGCATTTCAGCGTGGTCGGGATTTACCAAAGTATGCCACGCATCTGCACCGCAACTGGGGATATGAAGGGATATGTAGTTTAATGATTACTGATCAGAATTGACGCCTTCGTCGGTCAAGCCAGGGGGGTCAGTATCTCTGATTCGATTGGAGTTTTCTGAACGAACGAATCTCGATGTGATATCATTAGTGACCATAAAGAAGCAGGGAAACATGTAGTCACTAAGGATCGCGGAAGTTGTTAAAACTGGGCATGGCATGGACAATGATTTATAAACTTCCCGAGCAAGAACCAAATGGCGAACCACTGGTGCTTCGAGACCGGTATCCTTCAGATTGCCTCCATTTAATCACATTTTGGCACAATCTCCTCTTTTTAGGACCTCCGAAGTCCTAGAGTACAAGATTCCAAATCCGTAGATCTTTGAGGGATTACGAATTTTAGAGCTTAATAAATGTCCGATCCGAAAAGAAATGGTAGTAGAGAAAACCCTGGGGGAACGGCCTCGACCACTTTAGTTCAACAATTTGAGCTTTCAAATTTGGTGAGAGCACCTAATAGGCACATTGCGCCGCACTCACAGGTAGAAGAGCCGGGTACACGAGAGGCAATCCAACGCTACGTCAAGGATGGTCTCACTAAAGTCCAAAGGAGATCTAAAGACCCAAATCGAGTTGATATAATTGTTCCTGAGGACTTCTTGCACACTCCACTGGAAGCCACAGATCGAGAGCGTACTTTTCCGAGTCCCGCGGAGCCCGTAGAGAGATCTAAGAACGCAAGTGATGTTTCAGATGCAACCAAACATTTGGGGACCAATATCCATCTCTTAGAAACATTCGGGGGTGAGAGTATCGTTGGAACCCCAATGTCAGTTCTAGGGGAAGGCCGGGTTGATCCATTTACCAGGTATCCAATTGAAATGGGTGACGGGGAACGTTGGCTGATAGATCAAGGTACGGATCCCCTGCATCTAGTTCAGCATAGCCGATACTTCTGCATTCTCATTCTAATTCTAATCTTTGATTACTGATCTTCGTGAGTTAGTTTACACAAATGAAAACTTGATTTTTAAGAATCTGAAAGAGCGCTGGTTGCCACTAGTCATCAAAGATCCAGGAGCTTTCCACCAATTCCTATCTAATGTCGCATTGAATTTCTTTCTCCTAATTGGAGGACCGCAAAACTGCTTAATATCTGTGGCTCATCACTCTCTCGCCGTTCGGACAGTAAATTGGCAACTGTCTGACCCCGTTCTTAGAACTGGTAACGATGTAATTGCGAGCATCGTCGAGTTTGTATGCTACAGTGTAAGTATAACCTCATGTTCATGACAGGTATTGACTGCAGTTTAGGTATCTCGAGAAGATATCACTAGTTGCTGCATTCATCTCGATGGCTTGGCAAATATCGTTCGCATCCGCGGAGGGATTTGGAGTTTGGGCGATTCCATGTTGAGTAAATTGATTTATGGGTATGTGCCTCCAGATTAGCATTTAATGTTATGTATGAGTGAGTCTGATGCATCCAATTTTTGATCTACAACGAGGTATTACCTCACTTCGCTGTTAGGAATATTTTTCTTTCCAGAGATCGTTCTATTATGCAACTCAGTATGTTAATACCTACATAGTGTGGATATCTCAGCGGCTTGCCGATTTGACATGAAGCCCCGATTCCCGCTGCCGGAAGAGGTGCCTAGAGGCCACTTCAAACAGGTTCCACAAGAACAAGAGCCTCATGCAAAATCCACTCAAAAAGCGCTACCGTGGCTAAAACTACTCCCTGCTGGTAATCCGCTGATTGAGATATTCGGCCAAATCCACACCGCGATTCTTTACACAAAGTCTAAAGAATTGAGAAAGGCAAAATGGAAGTGTATCGAGTACATACTATACTGGATCGACCCTATTATGCATAACCTCTTGAGCTTAGAGACTGAAACAGATGGCAAACCATCCGAGAACTTACTTTTCAACATGTGCCGGCTTGGAATTTGTATTTTTCTGGGTCCAATTAGGCGTAATTGTGGCAAGCTAGGAGTCTCAACCAAGATTTATGTGAGGAAACTGAAGACCCTGTTATCGAATCCGCACAATGCCAATGTCATAAAAGTTCCTCGAGCTTTCATGCTCTGGCTCCTATTTTTTGGCATGTTGGAGAGTCGCGGACTGCAGGATGAGCAGTGGTATCTCGCATCTCTGGCGAAGACGGCTAGTGGGTTTGGGTTGGTTTGGGATGATCTTGTGGCAATAGTTTCTGGTTTCTTGTGGATGGACAGTGTGTACCAGAAGGAGCTGGAAGATGCAAAGTCAAGGTTTACATTGAAAGAAGTAGCCCTCTGGTTCCCTGTGGGGCGACAGATCTTGATTTAAGATTTTCCTCTCCGAGATAGAGTAACGACCTCTATATAAATTACTAAAGCTATGGGTTATGGTATACCTATATTTTGACGTCTGTCATGAAATTCCTTCTGAGCGTACACTTTCCACTCATTTCGATAACCTTCAGACGTGTGAATATACATCTCATTCTACCCAACAATCGTTATAAAAAAATAGGAAGATACGCCAGAAGTATGCTTTCCCCATCTTACGCTGCTATAAACAACAATCCATATCCAAATATTTCAATTGTAGAAGCTCTAGCTCCGCTGCTGTTTTGAGGTGGAGGTTATGATATGACGATAAGTACACGATATCTCAAATATTTCCGCAAACAATATCAGTAGACATAATAATTCTGGCATTAAACACAATAAATAGTTGATTAATTATATTTTACACAAAACGCTGCCTAAAAGCAATACCGATACCTGCAAATAATCCCAGAAACAGTATAGGATGGAGATGGTGTCTTTTAAAAGAGGCAAAGACAAGCAATTGTAAGGATCTAGTTTCAATGCTTGATTTATTATCACTGAGACGATGTTGATAGCCTGAAATAGCTCATTATCGGCTCTTGATTGATTGACCAGCAAGTCACCAACAATGGGGTTATCAAAACCATCATTGACATCCTTCAAGACTTACTACGGTGTGGCCGTCGCTTGTTTGTTTGCAAAAAGGGTATTCGTTTCGTAGAATCACGACTATTGAGCGCTACCAATGGACAAGCTACCTCTGGAGGATTTTGCTCAACAAAATTTCTTTTGCGCTTTTTCAAGTAAATCTATAGATATTTTAGAAGCAGCAGGAATTAGGCGGAGTTTCTCTACCTGGGAAAACATATAATTCACTACTCAGAATACATACACCCTTTTTTTATATATTAAAAAAACCCCTCTGGCGAACAACGATTATATGTTGCCATTATCGAAAGCGCGAAGGTTCTTGGTTTTCTACAATTGTAGAGAAACTTGGAGCTCTTTAAATCAATAGATAGTGAAGGATCAATACCAATTAACTAAGAGACAATAGACAGCCGAAACTCGAAAAATCGACCATGTTATCGGTGCATTTCGTTGTTGCCCATCAAATAGCTGGTCGGTACGGTGTTTGGCCGATATTTTGAGGCTAAGAAGTGAGATCCTGTCTCCAGCCACACCTCAATGCCCAGTAAATCAGCTGCAAAAAGTGTAACGAATCTAAAGGAAGAGTAACACATGTGAAAGCACCACCCTCGGATCAAAGAAACATCTAAACCATATTTGAGACCCAATCAAGGGAGAGAGTGGCACGGCGCTTCTTGCTTAAACTTGGAATTTCATTAATCAACTCTCTTTTCCCTCGCCAGATATAAGACCTTTGTATCCGGCGCCAGTGTGAATACCAGGTTGTGACTAATTTGTGCCTGAGGGAGAATCTGCATTTGTTCCACCCACGGGTCACTTTCCATGTCCCATGTATTCCTTCAAACTCCTACAATGACCAGTTTTGTACATATGTTTTCTATAGCGCACCAAAATATCCTCAAAGGACCTTTACCGCCCTATTCAGTTTCCTCGCCGTCGCGATCTACTTGTTGTTAGACAATCACACCAATTCATTTAACCTAATTGTAACATACCTGACTTCGCGTCCTTTGTCCTCTCACCGGCAAACCCATAGCATGCCGTCTTCCCCGATAACTACCCATATCTCTGAGCCTCATAATATTCTCTCGCACGCTGGTCCGCAGATCAGTCTCAATGGTCATTGTTGAGAGCTCCGTAGTGATTGCCATGACTGTCTTTGTGGACAGGGCACCAACCCGTGCGCCAGGGAAAATATGAAACTTCGCTAGAATACGGGATGAGTGCTGGTTGCCAATGCCGTAGAAGGTCTCAAGGGATTTCTAGGGAGAGAATTAGTCGTGTCTACCAGAAGCAGGTGGGAGAACAAACCTTAAGCAGTCGATTTTCCGGGAACGGAATCCCTAAAATGAATACCTATATCTGTTAGTTGATAAGAGCATTCTAATAGAAGTAGATTGCATACCATTGTATCGGCGCTGAATTAATTGAGCTTTTGGCAGATGTTTCGAGATGCTATGTCGTTGTTGTGAAGAAGATCCGCAGGGCACGTGACTATGGCGCTAGAACTAGACACCTTTACGAAACAGAGCTCCCCTCTCGGAGTCCACTATGTTACTTACCATTACACCAAACACAATTACATTAGACAACTGCATCAATTGACTTGCTGGCATTCAAGATGTTTACGCTCCACCGTGTCGTAGCCACTGGGCTGCTCCTCCTCGCCGTTGTCTTTATGTTCTTTACTCAATCAACACAAGCCGAAGGTGTAAAGGGCCCCAAGATCACTCACAAAGTCTACTTCGATATCAACCATGGGGATGAGTCTCTTGGTCGTATTGTCATTGGACTCTATGGAAAGACTACCCCAAAGACCGCAGAGAACTTTCGAGCTCTAGCCACTGGCGAGAAGGGATATGGATACGAGGGGTCTTCCTTCCACCGTGTCATCAAGAACTTCATGATCCAGGGAGGTGACTTCACAAAGGGAGATGGAACTGGTGGCAAGTCCAGTATGCACCTCCAATACCCACAATCTCGGAATGAAGTACTAATGTTTGGCAGTCTACGGAAACAAATTCGAAGACGAGAACTTCAAGTTGAAGCACTCCAAGAAGGGTCTCATGAGCATGGCCAACGCCGGACCAGATACCAATGGATCACAATTCTTCATCACTACTTCAACTCCTAGGTAAGGTGTTAATATCTTTTTATTAAAACTTTTTCTAATACAGGTTATAGCCATCTCAACGGAAAGCATGTCGTTTTTGGTGAGGTCCTCGAAGGCTACGAACTAGTCGAGAAGATCGAGAACGTACCAAAACAAGGAGATAAGCCTGTTCCAGCTGTTACAATTGTCAAGAGCGGAGAGTTGCCAGTACCAGAAGAAGGTATCCACGTGGAGCTATAAAGTACCTCCCTACCTGCTTTATTCCTGATGTAGAGGGCTTGCTGATGCTTCGCCCACTGCAGCACCTCTATACGGTAACGCTGAATTCGCACATGGCAACGATGAAATGGACGATAGTAAATCCTCGTCCACGATTCCCTCTCCCAACTCGCCAAACTCTGTAGTCAAGCCTAGTACGGGTTTTGTCAGCAGCTCGGAGGGATATAGCGTCTTGCAAAAGGGTCTTTTCTTTGTTGCTATCTTAGGATGCGTTGGTGTATATCTGCGAATTAGTGGCAAAAGGAATAGCAGGAGATATCCTCAAAAAAGCTTGGTCTGATACATAGTCGAATCGTTAAATATTTGGATCCATTTCTTCCACCCTTCAAAAAGTAGTCTCTAGAGTGTTCCTGAAATACTCGTGGTATTAATACCAGTTGTTAAATGCAATTAGTTCAGTGTTCCCATTGGTGGTTGTCTTAGCTAACTTGTTTGTCGTACTGTGTTCAATACTACGCCGTATCATCCCTGTCGTGGCTGATTCCAAACAAGCAAGGTGTCCAGTTGATTAGAAAACTACCACCTATCTTCGTCTTGACATACAACCAGCATTCCAAATTTGATTGATATCCGGCTTTGCGGAATGTTTCATTAAATCAGAGTTGACCCAGCCACGTGAACTATTGGGAGATGTCAGGCATCGAGGGTATAGTTCCTGAGTCGAGCGCCAATAAAAGGCAAAGTTTAGATGGTGCTCGGTCCGAAAATATCGAGCTTGAAGTTATTTCCAATGAAGCACAGATATCTAGAATTAATTCTGGCGAAAACAACACTGGTGAGGAGCAGAAGAAGTACCTCGAGGGATGGAGGCTGTATGGCTTGGTTCTTGGGTAACTTTTTCAAGACTGTATTGCAAGTGATCTAGCTAAATATTGCATTCAGACTATGCATGAGTCTACTGCTCTCTACATTGGAAACAACCATTGTTAGCACCTCACTGGTCTCCATCACCAATGCCCTCCAAGGATTTGAGAATAGAGATTGGGTTGTCACTTCTTATCTTTTGACATATACTGGTATGTTTCAAACAGCAGGCTTTCCATTGTTGCTGATGGCGGCGTCCAATTCATCACGAATGCATCAGACATTGTGATACAGCACAAATCCTACCAAGAAATTTCTCAGTTTTAAGCAATCCAATTATACCACAATGTCCGACATAATAGCGAGCTCAAAATATCTTCGAAACGGGTTCCAACATCTCTAACCTTAGATTTTACCATTTAAAAAGAGCTTAATTAACACATTGAAGGATTTCTCATCATATATGCTAAGTTTAGCGACATATTTGGATCTAAATTTATGATTCTCCTTGCCCTTTTGATCTTCACTATCTTTTCACTTGCGTGCGGTCTAGCATCCGGAATGACACAGCTGTGAGTCTTCTCTGAAAGTTGGTGGGTCGAATGCTTATGTTGCCAGCATCATTTTTAGAGCCCTCCAGGGAGTTGGTGGATCTGGAATATACTCAATGACAGGAGTCATCGTCGCAGTCGCTGTTCCACCTTCGCGATATGCAAAGTATATGGCTATCATCTCATCTGTTTTTGCCATTTCTAGTATCTTGGGTCCACTACTTGGAGGAGCAATCAATGAACATTCTACTTGGAGATGGGTATTTCTGCTCAAGTATGCCATCGTTCTCGCAGTTTTACAAACATTTATTAATTCTAACAGTCCACCTGCTGCAGCAGTAGCTACAGCGCTAATTGTTTTCCTGATGCCTTCTTCGTTCTCCAAAAGTGACCAGACTTTTGTCACCCGTCTTCGTCAGCGCTTCACATGGTCTGCATTCCAGCGACTGGACCTTCTCGGAGCATCGCTGATGCTGGTAGCATCAATTCTTCTCATCTACTGTCTGGAGGAAGCAGGGACTCGATATCCATGGAAAAGCGCCGCTATTATTTCACCCTTAATCATTTCTGTAGTCTCATGGCTGTCTTTCGTGCAATATGAAGTATTCTTGGAACGGAAAAACAAGGTTCAAGAGCCCATCTTACCTATGCGACTAATGAAAGACAGGATCTTAGCCGGTATGCTACTGTACGTTCACTCTCCCACAGTGTGCAAATAGATTAGCAACTGATATTGCATGCAGCAACGCATTTTTCACGGGATTCCCTTTTACATCCGTTGTAGTAAATATCCCACAACGCTTTCAATCCATGAACGACAGTACGCCAACAGCTGCTGGAATTCTCCTTCTTCCACTACTTCTCAGCGCTCCTTTTGCTTCGGGTCTGTCAGGCTATCTAGTCTCAAACCTCAAAATCCCGCCAGTGCATATTATTATTTTCGGATCATGTATGCAATTTTTAGGCGTGGGACTTATGTGCTCGCTATCTCCTACTGATCTTCAACTCCAAAGGCAGCAGTATGGTTTCGAGATCATCATGGGAATCGGTTTCGGGCTTGTTCTAACAAGCTTGCTGGGCTTGATACCTATTGTTGTCAACAAAAAAGATATTCCCGTGGTTATTGGTGCTATAACTCAGGTTAGAGTTTTAGGTGGCACAAGTAAGTTCATTAAGTTGTTTCGATGCAGTGAATACTGACTTCGCCTCCCCCTAGTTGGGCTTGCCATCTGCACCACAGTGCTCAATTCATTCATCAAGAAAGAATTGCGGAAGCAGCTCGACGCAACACAAATTGCAGCAGTTGGACAAAGCCTCAGTGCTATTGGGAACCTCTCTCCAGGCCAGCAGACTTTTGTGCGAGAAACTTTTGGAAGAGGGTATGCTTTGCAAATGTGGGTTATGCTCGGATTTAGTGGGTTGGTTGTACTAAGCAGTTTGATAATGTGGGAGAACACACCAAAGAGGCTACAACTTGAGGAAGCTAATTCATGAGCTGGTTTACCCTGATTGCTATGATGGATATACTATTTCTCCCAGTCAATTCAATGCTTGAGCTACATTAACTATATATATATAGAACCAAACCGAATGCGAGCTTGAATAAAAGAAAAGAATAGGTATTGAATCTCTTTTACTTTCAAAATGCACTATGAAGAATAAAATATATGCTTGTTTTTGGAATCTTCAAAAGGCGTGTAATAATGGCACCGAGAGTCTAAGTTCATTATAACATGTTGCGGATGACTTGTGCTAAATCACGCCAACGACCCTTCCAACAAGGGAGAACGAAGGAATACTCCACCTAGCAAGCGAAAGTCAGAAATCAAGGTTTGAACATCGAATTGGTCGATAACAAGACAACCAACGAAGACTCACTTCTCTGAAGAAGTAGTGAAGGCCGATGAGAAATTGAACTTAATGGAGGAATTTTTAAAGGAGTCTATCAAACGAGAATACCGAGAAAGGCTTTTTAGGGGAGGATAATAAGGGGCATATGATAGATATAGAGTCGAACGTTCAAAGGATGAAGCACGAGACTGAGGCTTTTGAGATATGTAGTTCTATGGTTTAAAAAATAAGAGGCAGTTAGGTTCAAATATGATAGTGTAGGAGTAGAACAGGAGCTATCCAACGGGAGCGTTCTCGGGGGGGCCGCCTTCCTACAAGTTCTGTCCTGGCGGCCATATTGTCTTAGGAGTCTTCTGCTAAAAAATAATCTCAAGGGAGCCTCCCCCTGGGACTGCTCTCTTAGAAGCTCTCTCCTCGATGTCATATTGGGTTGGAGGGTTTTTATTCTGGGTGCCTAGAAGAAAGTGCAATTGTAAAAAACCATACAATGAGCAGGCTTAATATAAAAGAACCCTATGAAAAATCTTTGAGTAAAAAGTCGACCAAAGTGGCATCATAAAAGGTGGCTAAACCGCGCTGAATCTATCTTTAGAATTGAGGGTTCAACTCCGGCCCCCCATCTTTGGTTTCAAAAGTGGTCGATTCAAGCCTCACGGGACAGTCAGAGCTGCAGCTAAGATTTGGAAAGCGTGGAAGGATCGCGGATCCAAAGTTTTCTCCTATGCTCGAGTTATTCTCCCTCCTTTACAAATTTAGATCCCACGGCACCTGAGACCCGGCTCATATGTCTGTTGTTCTGTGGTCGGGCGACAATTGAGGTTGAATTCAAGCTTATCCTTGGGAATCTGGACGACAGCCTATGTACGTGTACGAAGCCTTATCCTACAAATAACTTCCGAATCGCTCAATGGCTCAGGCAAGCCTAGGCTAGCGTGCTATTTGATGTGATACAGGGATGGGCAAAAACAAGTCGTGTACTCGGAGCGGAATATTATCAGGCCGACACCCTATAATAGCCTTAGTCAGCTAGAACAGAACTAGTATGGCCACTACTTTCTTTCTAATTTCTGGTTGAATTTCTTGAAACATTTTCTAGGATAGAAACCGCCCTTTCCCCAAAAAATCAGCCGCGATACGGCGGTCCTCTGTTGCTGATATATCAAATATAAGTGTATAAGAAGCATCCTTGTATCTGACACTTGTGGAGCAATATTGGCCGAATGATTCACCCGTGGCTTGGCACAACGACATTAATATATAAATATAACTAGTTACCTATCTCCCCATTGCATTTTTGGAATTTTCTTCTCTCTCCTGAATTTATACTCTGCTTCCACACACACGACGTGGCCTTTATCCCTCCCGCGCTAGAACCCAACCCCATCAGATTTCGGATCGCCATGGACGAAATTACAGCTGTCTTCGCCAATGCATACAGATCTAAGCGACTCGTCTATCGAGACATCGAGAATACTGATGCAGACAAAGAGTTGATGCACTCGTTTGGTCCTGCTAATCACGTCAGCTGGGGGCTTCTTAGTGGACGTCTCTTCAGGGATGTATCTAAGAAGGCGAACCTCGACGGACTGAGCAAGCTATTGGAGTCGGGTTTGCTTCTGAAGGTTCTCATTTGCCTTCCTACGATCCCGAAAGAAGAGATAGGAGAGCAAAGCAAACTCGGCTTGGGGGCAAGAGCAGCCAAGGAGAGGGAGACCGCAACGCCAATAGGAAGCCTGACATTGTCTGCACCTGGTGAATGGTCTTTTCAAGCTCTTACTACAACAGTAGGTCTTTGTATTGGAGAAGAATATCAGAACCAGGTTCGTCACATAAAGTGCACGCGAAGTAAGAATGTCAATGCTAATCAGCCTCGGCAGGGATACGGCGCCGAAGCTATAAGCTGGGCCGTGGACTGGGCCTTCAAGTTTGCAAATGTGCACAAGGTCGTGATTGAAACTTCGAGCTATAATGAGAGAGCCTTGCACTTATATCCAAAGCTTGGCTTCAGCTTCGAAGGCAAGCAGCGTGAGGTATTTTATATCAATCGCAAATATTACGATTTGATAGGGTTCGGCATGCTGGAGAGTGAATGGAAGAAATTGAGGGGTCTAGAGTAAGGTTTTTAAAAAAGAGAAAAACTAGAAGGGAAACTATTAAGTCATGTGTGAAGAACATGCCAGCTGACTTATTAACGTGCTCAGGAACTCATGGGTCAGCTTAGATTAGAATAACAATAGCTTCGGGCCAAAGATGGAAAGGGGAAATATCCATGACGAGATTCACATATAGAATTTCATGTTCCTATCGTTTTTACTACCTTAGAACATTTCTGCTGATACCTTCCCCCTACTGAAACCCATCACACTCGCCAAATTCTCCGAGTTGTTGAACTTTTCTCAGGGCTATATAGCTTTTAGTGAGCAAATCGGAAATCTAAACGGCGACTAGCCTGATCGCTTGTGTTCTTTGTGTAATCTTTACGTTCCTAGAAGTCATCGTTAGCAAATATTCCTTCTTTGCTACATCTCTTCTAGCTTCACACGAAAATTGATGCATAAAGTGTACAAGAGGTAAGCTTACCTCGACCGTCATAGCATTCCACTTCTTATCACGGATCTTATTTTTGGTGACGTAGTAAATCTTAGCTATTATAAATAGTAATATAGATAGTACGTTTATGGCAATTAACTGGCGATTTCCGCGATGATATTTTGGTTTGTCGTCTTGGCGGTAGATATTTGATGCAATGACCCCTCCAAGTTGTACGAACACTATGCCAAGAACTGTGAGTATCGTGGAATCATTTTGGAGCCTCATTTGCTTACTGTTGTACAAAGCTGTTGACACACTGCGGGAGCCGACATTGTTCGAGTTTTTGGATGCCCAGCCACTATTTTAGCTGTCAGTGGCTTTGTTCTTACTCAAGAGAGCGTTACTTTAAGACTTACACATTGATAGCGTGACAATAAGGGTAGCTCAACAACATGATCAATACACCGTAAGTTCCCCAAACGTTTTTGAGCAGATCTTTCCATAAATACAACACGATAATGAAAGGGAGCGTCCACCAAGATTGGAGGGAAGCTACTAGTGCACGTTCGTTAAGTCTTTCACTCAACCATGTGATACCCAGAAGCATGAATATATGAATTACATCGGAAGGTATAGTCAAAAGATTAGTATCAAACTGCTGATAGTGAGCCTCAATTCAGGGATTTAACAGAGGAAGGAACTTACAACACTGAATCCTAACTGGCGAAGGTTGAGGGTCATGTAAAGTTGTGGAGGACTTTGAGGTATGAAGCATACTAGCCCTAGAGCATAGACCTTTGGGAGTATTAGTTAAATTTTGATTAAATATTATAGTGGCAGCTTTCAGCTTACTGGCCACAAATCGTAATCGCACATTGCACTCCAGAGACGTTTGGGTGTGATTGCTTGACGATTATGCATATCTCCTGTTAAGAAATATTAGAACTACAAAAGTAACTGGACATGTTGGTGGAGGTGATACCTTTCGATGGATCATCTCGAAGAACACGATTAACAACAATGCCAAGCTCACGATCTGTAAACCATCCATTTGGTCTGAACCATGTCTTGGTCTGCACTGCTGATGCAGGCATCAAGAAGAAAGAAGCAATTCCAAGTACAAGAGTAATTGTTCCCTCTATTAAAAACAACCATCTCCATCCAGCTATGCCTCGGTGACCTTCGAGATGGAAGATACCAAAAGCCAAGAATGAAGTAATAATACCAGTCACACTGAGTGCTGTCCAGAAGAAGCTCAATCTGGTAGGCAATTCCCGACTAGTGTAGAAGTACGAAAGCCAAAGGACGAGATCTGGTATGAACCCACCCTACTAACGTTAGCTAAAGTATCGAATTCAAACCATAAATCTTACCTCTAAGATGCCAATAAGTGCACGAGTAATAAGGAAGCTTTGTCTGCCAGTGAGAGCAGCCTGTGCCATGGCAACAATTGACCAGAGTACCATTTGAGTCGGAATCCAAACGTCTGGGCCAAGCTTCTTCGAGACTAGTTGGGAAGGTAACTCAGCTAGTAAGAACGAAACTCGAAATACCGTATTCCCAAGATTATAGTCATTGGTATTGAGCTTGAGATCCTTCAAGAGGGTGCCTGATACTGCTTGGGCAAGGTTTCCACGATCAACTTGAAGACTGAAAAACATAACACATGCCCATAAACAGACTAATGACTTGGTTAGTCAAATTTTTATTCACCCAATACTTCTAAGTTATCGAAAGTGAGTAAAATTGTACTTACCATGCCAATCAAGTTTTCTAACTAGTTTTTTCTCCTCTTCTTTAGTCCAGGTAAGATCAGCATCGAAGACGTGACGACACTCGTATTGTGCTTTCTCGTAGACGTCAACGTAATATGCCTTGATATCTGGATCTAGAAAAATATTTGCCGCAAGACTAGCATCCACCTCTTGGGTAGAGAGAACAATGCCATCTTTAGTAACGATATTTCCCCTGGCCGAAACTAATTTTGCATCCTCGAGGATTGCCTTAGGAACGTCGGCAGTAGCTTTCTCTACCGAATCACCTGATCCTGATTTGCGATCGGAGTCATTGTCTGCAATATTGCGATGTGAAGACATTTTTGATAAACTAGCTTACTGGTTGCTTCCAACTCTTAAGCTCTGCAAAGTAAGTGCGGATCCGGCAGCTTATATTCTATAGTTCCAGCAGATCGCTACGAAGCCAAGATGATAGGCTTGCTTGAGAATGGGATTGTGGCATTGTATCACCAGAGGTGTTATGATGTGATCATATAAGGTGCGGAGGTGATTTGCATGAGGTCCCCTCCTCGGTCCCCAGGGAACATAGTGGAAAAGTGACCCATCCTAAGGTATCCAATTAACTTAAATTCCGATTAAATAGCCCCAAGAAATATATGTAAACTTTGAGGGCGTGCTATGAGGTATCAGGACCAATATATTTAAAGCCATTGGATAAAAGTAACTGATAACAGAGATGTATAACTAATCAATATTTCCATGCTTGAATTGGATAGGTTTTTGAGCTCCAAAAGATTGGTTCGACCCAGATTCATCACGTCAAATCTAGACGTTCTTTCTTCTACATAAAAGATACACATCAGTAAGCCACCTTCTGGGCAGCAACACTTTCGTTTTTATCTCAGAACGATGTTGATATTTCCTCCTATCAAAAGGAGGAAGACAATGGAATCGCAATAATGCCCGGATATGTTGGTACTGATATGCATGGCCAAAGAGGAGGTTGTCCCGTAGGTGGGAGAGTAGCACATGGGTGCCAAGTTATAAGTGTGGGCAGTAATGGTCGCTCGGTAGACTGATTTTGCCAATATGCCTCCATTCGCACGACATTCGCCCCTGTTGACAGGTGCGCTTAGCGAGGCACGACATACCATCAATATCTGCCATCATGGAATCCTTGAAGTGGAAAATCTTTGACAACATTGGAGAACAATTGATCAGATTTAGTTCTTGTTTGATAGACACCGTCAACAAATGCTATCCTTCGACCCCCCAGTCCCCCGGCCATTAAGACGAAGGCTTTGTGTTCTTTGCAACTCCTGAATTTGAAAACCGAGCTCATATTTCTAAGAGATATCCTTTCCTACTCTAATAGTTTGATTCGTAATGTACTATGTCTCTTTTTCTATCTTATGTAATTATTTCCCCATTTCCTTATTCTGTTAGGTACTAGTTAAACCTAGGCAGGGAACAATATGAACCCAAATTCTTCACTGAGGTTCGTACACAAACCCATTCTCCACACGGCATACTTTACCTATTAATTTCTTCTACAGAGATCTTTTCTTTCTTATTGTTATCTAACTAAATTTACATACCTTTTACCTCTAGATATCTGCAATCATACCCAAATGAGAGACGAGAACTTTTTATAGATTGACTTAAGCGAACAATATCAGAAGCTCCTGCCAAAAAATCATCGAATAATCTTTTATCAAAGCCTCGATTTGATTGGTATAAATAGGCTGATGAAGCACTTCATGTTTTGTACATCTTATTCCATTTAAGTACTACTACCACCAGCCCAGGAGCCACTCACAGACACACCAAGAAGCTGATGAACTGGCTTCGTTCGAATCCTTTCTCTACACACAATATTACAGTTAGTAGGCCTCAACCAGGGTTTCATTATATTTCATAACTTCAGACTTGAAAAAGATATCGGGCCACATGCTAAAGAATCTACGCCCACAATACAAACAACACCACTATGCTTAGCAAAGCTGCTAGCTTTGAATCACCGTCTTAACTACCAAACTCTTTGAAAGCAATATTAGTTTTGGATATTGCCATATTATGATAATTTTAGGACGGAGTACAAACGTTAGAACGAAACCAAACTTGTTCACAACTGACAAGGCTTAGTTTGAATTCAAGCCCAATGACAACAGAAAATAATTTAGCATGGAAAGCTCGCAGGCAGTGTGAAGACAACCTGTATCTGAATCAGGTTAAGAAAGGGACAATGGTATGAAAGAAAAACAAGAAAAATACGCGTGACTAAGAACAAACATCATATAAACTTCTGAATCCTAGGGTTAGTCGGCCTACATTGCAAAGACATGAAACAATTAATTGCAAAAGCAAAGCAGCGAATGCCACAGAGAGAGAATAATTCCGACTCCATATTTTAATCCTCTCATAAAAAAAGAACCTGACTCATGCATGTCCCCTGTTCCCCACCAACCACCACCCTCTTAAGACCTGCTGGAGAATTCCCATCATCTTTCATCGCTTACGTAGAAATGCACCCATCAATAAGTACTGGTCACCGGAAATCCTTGCAACAAATCCCAGCGGCTTTAGCTCACTTGGGAGAGCGCCAGACTGAAGCCCACTTCAGACATTGATATCTGGAGGCACTGTGTTCGATCCACAGAAGCCGCAACTACTGCGAATTATGGACAACCATGATTATTGAACACAATTTTTTGTCTATGTTGGCAATAGATTTCATTTTTTTTCTTTCATGAAAGAAAGAACCAATGAAATTATTGTTTTCCTTTTTTCCTTTTTTCTAATGCACGTTCTGTCTGGTAAGCCAGAGTTGTGTGGGTTTCGCTTCGGAGTGCCTAAGTGGGACTGACCAAGCAAGTTGTCACTGATCCCCAGCATAATACAACTGGTTCAAGTGGTATGAATTACGTTTCAGGTGTAATAGGCAAGAGAACACACAAAATACGTCGTCATCTCTGATCAATGCAGCTTTAAACTTTCTTCGCAACATTGGGTCTTCTTGTGAAGGTTATGTGATCTTGCATGATATGTAATGGTGTCATGTGACCTAAATACTTTGTTGTTGTTGGCCAAGACAGATACTTTGCATGTTTACATAAGTAAGTAAGTAAACACTTTGAAACAAAGTTTGTATGTAAGCTCTGGAATCATTCTTCGGATTAATATATATCTTCCCACAGCATGATAAGTTTGCATATTCAATCACTATATTCTAGATTGCAGAACTTAAGGAACTCTAACCTCAGAATCAAGTGTATATTGTTTGACACCAAACCAAAATCTAAAAATCATGAAAGGTGTTCATTATAGGATCAGAATCCCCATCATTTAATGCTGAACAAAAGTCTAGTCAGTCTATGAGGAGTTCTTCAGCTTCAACTTTGGTAAACTTCACCAAAGAGCGATCTGCCATGCCATAATTAACAGCGAGCGGAGTTGCGATATTCTCCGATCCAGCTTCAATTATACAGAAGCTCAAATAAGGTTCCAACAAACTAAATTCGGACATTCCGGCTAAGTAATTTTGGAATTTGTATTTGACGTTGTGACGTTGGGAATATGTGAGAATACGAATTGTAATTGGGATTGGGATCTCAGATCATGAAGGCTCGACACCCTCGGCGGACGATGCGAATTGTCTGTATTCTCAAATGTCATCTTTGCGAATTTAGAAATCAAGTTTTACGCTCAAACATGCAGGATGTGAATGAAAGCTGGCACAAAGCGTTTGTGTTGTAAAAGTTTGCGAATTGTAAACTGCAACCCTACTACGAGTAAGCGCCATTTTCCAATTCCTTGTTCCAGCCGCACGGGGACTGGCCCGCTCTGATTCCTATTGTGGCTCTAAATATATGTAAGCTTATTTCACAAGTGGGCCCAACGATCACTTTCTTATTAAACTGGCGCCAACATCCCTGTAATGTCAAGTAAACATAATGTGGCACAGCAATACTACTTAGTGGTGCCTTGATTGAGGATATGGAAATGCTTAGGCCAGCCTCAAATCTCGCTACATGAAAAAACCATGCATTTATTCGGTCCATAAATAATGGTGGATTAAAGGTGCTACCCGTATGTCCTTGCATATGCGCGATATGTGATCTGCCATTATAAACACCGTATGGCCATCCCTCCCAGCTCAGTTTGAAGCCAAAACCAGCGTTTCCTCCCGTCATTCGTTTTTTTGTTTGCATATCTAGGGCGTATCAATACCCCTCGTCATGGAAATAATCCGGCTCACTCTCCTTTTAATAGCTGCTAAATTGGGAATTGCACAATTTGTCAATTCGACGTCGACAATAACTCCATCTTCGTTAGCGACACTACCTCCTCCAATTGTGACTAGTAATCCAAAATTGAGTGGTAGTTGCGATACGTGCACGATACATGGAGGAGAAGTTCAAGTCTGTATGTTAATTTTAGAGTCCTGAGATGAATTGGGTTTTCAGCCGAATGGAATCATTCTAATCAACGCTTCATCTTCCTGAATTAAGAACCATCTAATTGATATGTTAGACTGGTGGCCCACAGCAAGTGATGGTCAACAGATCAAGACTATAAACGTCGATGCAGCCGGGTTTACATTGTAAGTATACTACCGACCACGTCAAATCAAAGCTTTAAAACGTACTGAAGTCTGGAACAGTCTTTCACCTTCTATCTATGTTGCATTCTCAACATTATATACAGCGAATGCTTGCAGTACAGGAGCTCCACTTCCGGTCACTACGATTGGATTCCCTCAAGATGCACTCTCGACGTGAGTACTTTGATCATTAATCTCTCCCTTCAAAATCTGCTAACTCCGTGAAAACCAGTGCAACAGGCTGGAGATGGAACGAAGCAAAATATGTGACACGCCCCCCTCGTCTCAATTCAGCCTTCATTCTAGCAACATGGGGAAACAAAGTTTTGTAGGTTACTCCGTACTTGAATATAGCTCAAATTCATCTGTCGACCCCTTACTCACAAATATTTCTTTGCAAGGGAAACATGTACCTATATCACAAGCTCTTTCTTGCAACCTTTGGTCGGCCCATTTCAAAATAACACTTATCCCGATATTCCCGCCCTTACCGCCAGCTTTGGTGCAGGATTTACCTTCGACGCTGCATCATGGGCAGAATATACAGTATCATATAATCCTTGTTCGCCAACTCTGTCAGCTCCACAGCAAATATTCACGTTAATACCCGGCTGGGACAACTGTGAGAGAGGTATGGATGGGTTCTTCGATCCCCCCTATGCCCTGAGCGTGGGAGGCGGTCTTGGGGTAATTACTACTCCAGCTGCTCCTATAGTACCATCTCCGACTGGTGGTGCAGTTGAGGGTTCTACTCCAGCACCTTTGATTCCTGCTCCAACAGCACCTCCAGCTTCCCAGCCTACATCAGCTCCTGTTAAACAGCTACCCCCAAATCCGGTTCCAGATGAACCGGTAAATAATCCCTCACATGTTCCTATTGCGAATGATCCAGCACCTCAGCCTATTAAAACTACCATCATGGAGCCATCTCCAAGCCCAGTTACGCCACAGGATCCAGCAACTCGGCCTATTAATGCTCCTCCTATCGTGGAACCATCCCCAAACCCAGTTATGCCAGAGGATCCAGGAACTAAGCCACCCGCCCAACCCGCCAACTCTCCGCCAAGTCCTATAATCAACCCGAGCACAACTAAGCACTTCGTGGTAATTGGATCACAGACCGTGTCCGCTGGAAGCCCTTCGATAACTGTCTCCGGTACGCCCATCTCCCTTCAACCAGACGGCTCAAGCATCATCATTGGCACATCTACCCATCTCGTCTCCTCCCTATTGAACCCACCGACTACTCCTCCTCCCCCTATCGGCTTCATCCTCGGTACACAAACAATCATAGCTGGCGGCCCAGCTATCACAAAGACCGATGCCTCTGGGCATTCAACAGTGATAAGTGTTCCACCTGGAGCATTAAATGTGGTGGTCGGAAGCAGCACTGTGCCAATTGCCCAGTTTGAGGATCTGAAACCCATCTCTTCGGGGGTTTCTTTCATATTCGGTACCCAAGCCATCACGCCAGGGGGTCCAGCGATCACTGTCACCGATGCTGCTGGTCATTCGACTGCGATAAGTCTTCAAGCTGGAGCTTCAAGCGCGGTTGTTGGTCAAAGTACTATATCTATCGATCAACTTGTAGGTTTACAGACGATCACTGTGGGTACTTCGCCAGCAGCAGATCTTGCGGGTTTCATTATCTCAGTTGGAGGGTTTACAACACCCGAGAATCCTTTGGTCGTGCAGAATACTGGAACAGTGAATAGTACCGAGTATAATGGAACAAACTATGCAGCTTTTGAGGGAGTTGCTAGGTCTGCCTATGGCACATGTACGTGGTTAAAGCTGCCGAGTTTGGCAGTTGCAGTATTAATGATAGTTTTAATGTGAGCAAGGTGTTTTCGGGATCACATATCTCATCACCCTGACAGTGTTCCAAAAGTCACGTATGTCGTTCGAATCTAGAATATTGTGACCCCTAGAGTGCATATATCGTTCTCTGATGTCATTTACGCTTAATTAATAGAGCAGGTGTATGATTTCTGGATACTACGTATCATTCGAGCCCCAGAAGTGTGCAGTTGGGATCTTAATGATGGCACCCTCCCTACCGCGATCAGTAGCTCGGATTTCGGCACTCTCGGGAACCACAGGAATCCTACCAGAGAAGAAAATGCGCATCTGAAAACTGGGGTTAGTTGTTGCTCCAACGGGATTTGCAGTGTTTTTCGAATCATGAGGGAGGCTGCAAGTGCCGCACAGCTGTAAAAAGCCATGACTCTTCAGAGTTCTCTTTTCCAGTAAAGCGGCTATAAAACGCTGCGAAAGTAAATGTCATTCAGACGCAAGTTGATGCTTAATACCTCCTTCCATATATACGCTCTCATATAAACGCTCTGGGGGTCCAATAATCTCGTGGCTGTCAAAATTAAGCAGCTGTATATACACCGAGAATACTACCCACTCGCAAGATGCAAGATATCAGCAGTTCAAATTTCAGTTGTTCTCGTATATTTTATGTTTTATAGCTTTATCTACCTCGTGGAGGTGCGTTGTCACTTTCCTAAGATAGCAGCCTTACACATTTTTCTTCTTCTTATATCATCCTCAAGCTAGACTTAGCCCCTCACTCAAGGGTCTTATGTACTTTACCCAATCACTTACAACTTTATTTGAAGACGGCTCCAAAATAACCTCAAAGTCTCTTCTTTTCCACACGGTCTGAACAATGGACTGTGCCGCTTGCGTCGCACTTCTCGTGGAAGATACAGCCTCTAACTTGGCGAAAGTGTCAAGAAAGAACATTCGCTCGTCGTCCCCAAGCGCATATAGTGCGGTCACAAATATACTCCAAAGGTGCGCTGATCGCATTGCATCTATGCTCCTCAGTATTCCTATCTGTTCGATTACCAGGCAACGAACAATATGCGTAGATGGTTGTGCTGCATGAAGTGAGGTATAGAAGTATATCTTTGCGGCATTGTGAATAAGAGATGAAGTCTGTCCGAGTACCAGTAATTCCAGTGAAGGGAATTCGCCAAGTGGTGAAAGTATTTGGATGAGATTATCTAGTCGTGTCTCGAAAGTGATCAAACGATACATGAGTTCAGGATCTTCAAGTGCTTGTCTGTCAGCCTTGTATAAGTGTCAGTAGATACCCTTTGGCTGAACGGGACTCTGAACTTACCATCTGACGTGAAAAGTCTGTAATCGAAGCAATGATCATTAACAACTCGGGTGAACACCCCACGGTTTTATCTACCTATAGTATTGTTAGTATATCAGCCGCAGGTTTGGTGGTAAAGATGACTCAACTCTTGAGAACTTCCCCAAGCAGTTTCCCTGAACTTCGCACCTTGTCCACAAGCACTCCGACCCATTACATCTCGAGTAGCAAAGAATTTGGAGACGAACGAGACGAGTGAGGGTGCAAGCGATTCTCCCTTCTTTGTCTCGATTAACTTAGTAGCTGCAGAGACATGCGTGGACCACGATGTCTGACAATTGTCTGTGATCTAGAAAGTGGTTAGCGTGGATTGAGGTTGATTGAGTAAAGCCTACGTCGAAGAGACACAGCATGAGCATAGAGATAAGAATATGATTATCTGATTGATTATCTGATGCTCCATTTGAGGATTTGATATCACATCGAAGCTGGTGCAAAGTCTTTTGTTTTTGTTGTAGTGCAATTGAATAATAGTCAACTTCTGAGGACGGTTGGTTTAAACTGAGGTATAATGCTCCAATAGCCATAATAGACCGTCGAACACATTCGTAAGATAATGACAACGGTAGAATTATCTGGCGATAGCAGTTCGACGCGTCGTCGACAAGGGTTAGATTGCAGCAGACATGGTCCTGGTCTTATCAAATTAGTTAGTTACTGTCTACTGAGAGGGTTGAAGCGTCACTTGCAGTATTGGAATAGCATCCCATCTAGAGTCGACAAGTCAAGCGTTTGAACGGATCGGTATAGGTATGGGGTAGGTGGTCTCCTATCTATACCAATAATTCTGGCCACTGCTTGTATCGTTGTCTTTTCAATATCCGCTCGTGTTGTGTTTAAAAAATGAATTCTCCGATATTCAGGTACTTTCCATTGTGCCGCAGTGATCAAATCCTTCGAAGGTATTGGATCGACGAACGAGACCTCGGGAATCGTCCCCCGCCCATGTTTAACTCCCCTCCGTGAACTATCATCCTTCCAAATCAATCGCAAGAGGTATTCGCAGGGTCGCTTGTCTGTGCGGCATCGCATGCAATGAGGTCTCTCTTCTATAGAACACAGAACTCAGCAAGTGCTAGATGCCCTATGGGTGATAATCTATGGTAACAACATACCAGAGCAGCGAAGCCGGCGCTCTTTGCAGGAAACGCATCCATAACGGGAGTGCCTGACGTGTCGTCCAGGAGATATTGTGTCGCTAGGGCTCGCAGACACTAGAGCCATTGTGTGGGCATACTGTGCTGCCTTTCTAGTAATCTCCTTGGAGGGAGAAGATGATGTCGTTGATGCAACGCTTTCCTCTGTTCAGTTTTGGTTCCACTATCAGACAGAACGGGGGTGGGGTACTGTATCACGGAGTCACGGGGATATGGGGATGCTAGTTGATGGTGGTATACTTGCTGCCTCATCATCAATGCCGTTTCTGCAGTTCCCCGCAATCGAGATCTACTTGCCACTCCACTTCTATTCTTTCGGCATATGAGAGTATGCTACGAAGCTTAATTGCTACGAAGTGGATATGCAAAAACCTAGCTCAATTTAGGCGTTTAGATTTTTAGTGGGTCGTATAATCAATTCTCTATTCAATCTTCAATTCTTCTTGTGGCACACAACTCTCCATCTCGGTTGCTGACGGACTCTCGGGCATTTTAATAAATTACACGTATATGCTACATCCACTGATGGGTATATGTTGAAATATTCAAGTCCTTTATTAGAGCAGGTGAGCTGCCTACTTATGTCCCTATGCATAAACACAGGTGCCTAGCCGAAAGTCTCTTGTATCTACCTCTATTTCCTACACTTCATCACGTAGCTATTCCAACCTCTCGTAAATCCTTGACAACATCTCCAGGCCGTGTTAGATCCTTTTTCCATTCCCTTTCCCCCATTTGCCATTCCTTTTTCACTCCCCTAGGCTTGCTTTCAAATGCATCGGCAATGTAGGAGCCTATCGTCGGAAGGAATTTGAAACCGTGGCCACTATCTCCAGTTCCAAGCAATAGCTCGGGGTACTTATCATGCCTTGAGATAAGAAAATGTTGGTCGGCCGTGTCAGTACACCAACAGATCCTTGCCCCAAGTAGTGGCCGGTTGGAGAACTGAGGCATGACTGCAGCAATGAATCTTTTCATTGATTGTTCAGCCTCTTTTGGAATTCCGTCCTCGGGATGGTCGCTAGCATATCTTGGCACCGAATAGGTGATTCCATCTGGACTCATGGCTACTTTGTACTGGTAGCCCTGAGTAGCGTTGCAAAGCTTTATCCATCTAGTCTCTGGATCGGGTTCGAAGAAGAAGCCAAGTTCGTGATTGTCCACCACTGGCATGTCTCGGTAATGTTCCATTTCGTCTTCGGTGAGCTCAATATGTGCAAGAGTCCAACATTTTGACCACAGCTGGGTAGAGAGTTCTGGAAGTAAGGATGGTGATGCTGCCCCCGTACAGAGGATATACTCATCAGCAGTGTGAGTCTTTCCAGAGGAAACGCTCACACCACTTAGTTTGCCGTTAGATATTTGAAGATGGGTCATAGTTCCATCTGAACCAGAGATGAACTTTACGCCAAGCTTCCGGGCCTATCATCTCTGTTAGCTAGAACTCTTGATTATGCTGTTTGTGTCATACCTCGTCTCCAAGCAGCTGTAAAGCATTACGAGCATGGGCCCATCCTGCCTGCTTATTCCAAAGTCCTTTCCACGTGGAGATGTCTCGAGCATGTTTCAATTGAGGAACATGCCTAATCAGATCTTCCGGGGTTTCTACAAATTCTATGCCATATACCTGGTTGCTGCTCTTCAAGTTCTGGTAGGATTTCTTGAGGTGATCGGTTGCATCCTCATCCCCGCATGTTGTCACGAGCCAGCCAGTCTCATGAAAAACGTCCTTCCATAAGGGCTCTCTCCAAGCTCGGATCGCCTCTAGAGCTGTGAGATATTAGTACGTGCTAATAGTCCCTCGAAGTGATTTCGCTGACCCATCTCAGCATACAGAGGCTCGTCATATTCTGTTCGGATGATCTTGTTAAGGTCATACCCAGCACTGTCTGGACTTGGATCTAATGTTTGATTCTTAGCAGAAGCTCGACCTCCTTGTTGAAGATGTCTATCGCCGCGGAAAAGTCTGACATACATGGGTGTTTGTCAATACAGGTGATGTTGGAGTACCCTCTTCTCGCCAAATGATACGCCGTGCTGATTCCAAATGTTCCGCTATGTTTAGTATTAGAATTCAATTCGGATTAAATACAAAATAAGGTGCTGCACTCACGCGCCAATAATCAATATGGGCTTTTCAAGCGCCATGTTATATTTTCTATCCTTAACGGAGCTATAGGCTGACATATGGGGATTGAAGATTGCGATGGAAAGTGATTAAAGGAAAGAAGCCTCGCTGGCTGGTAACGAGAAGACTCAGGAGATCAAATTACCACAAGCATATCGGGGTTGACCTTCTGTACGTTCCTTTTGCACCTTGTGCAGCGGGGATCAAGCTCTGTCATGGTTTGGGGTCATCTTGCTATACTTTCATGTTGCTTTGGTTATCACTAAAGCAACGCAACCACCACCGAGGCACGCGACTTCTTCTCACGACGCCTGCAAGGGTGGGGTTTGGCGGCTTTCACCGGGTTGACCTTCTCAAGTTTGGAGACTTGAATCGTGCGGTAATAAAAGCTGATCCAAAGTTGGGATTTGTTATTCGATGGCATTGATACCATGCCCGATGCGGTCTAGCTGTCTGGGGTGGTCTGCTTCTCGCTTGCGGGTTGACCTGCCTTTTGGCCGTCCGGCAATCTCGTCATTTTTGCGGAGAGCAGGAAAGTAAAGCTATCACAGATATATTGATAAGAGGACTCGAATACCCTTTATTAAATGATGAAAGTGTGAGTTCACTTTCTATGTTAAGAGCCGTCCTACCTCTATACTTTGGTTGAAGCAAAAGGTTTTAACCACTGACTGGAATCATGAAGTCCAAATCTCTTCTCGAAGATACAACGGCGGTAAAGTCGAGCAGCCATGATAATGATGCTCTTAAAACCAGCAGTGATGGCGATAATGATATTAGCCCGCCAACTAACAAGCACTTGACAATCGATGAGGCGACCGAAATAGCTCTAGGCACTATTGAAGAAGAGTTCTCCATCGACTCAAACAATTCTCCCTATCCAGAAGTGCGCGCAAATGTACCAAATACCGATGAAGTTGACCTGCCCGTTAATACAGTTCGAATGTGGTTCCTTGGCGTTGTTTTCACAATGGTTAGTTACTTACATAATTGCCACAAATGGCTCACAGCTGACCACTTTTGCAGCTCGGATCTGGAATCAATCAGTTCTTCTCAATGCGATACCCAAGTGTGACCATCACTTCCCTTGTGGCCCAATTGCTAAGCTTCCCTCTGGGATGCCTTCTTGCTCATTCACTACCTGTAAAGACTTTCAAACTTTTCGGTAGATGGAGTTTCGTGCTTAATCCAGACACACACTTCAATATCAAGGAGCACGCAGTTATCACCATCATGTCCAACTTGAGCTTTGGAGCCTCATGGGTATGCTAGCTCAAACCCGGCCATTGGTGCACATCTGACTTAATGTATAGGCTACCGATATTATTCAGGCACAAAAGGTATTCTATGGCCTGGAAACTCCAATTGGGTATCAAATCCTGCTTGCGCTATCAATGCAACTCTTTGGATTGGGACTTGCCGGCCTCGCATATCGCTTTATCGTAGAACCTCCACAAATGGTATCCAATAGCCTTCCATTTCGCATATTCCATTAATTAACTATCAATCTAGATTTGGCCCGCTACCCTAGCTAATGCTGCACTTTTTGAAACACTGCACAGCCGTGTCAATGTTGAAGCGGATGGGTGGAAAATTTCGAGATATCGCTTCTTTCTCTACATTTTCTGTGGTGGCTTCATCTGGTACTGGTTCCCTGGCTTTATTTTCACCGCGTTATCAACATTTGCATTTGTTTGTTGGGCTGCTCCCAGTAAGTCAAACCCTCTCCGGTAAAGATCAATTAACTAATATTTGCAGGCAATCTAGTGGTCAACAACCTTTTTGGCATGTCAACTGGTTTAGGCCTCTTACCAATTACATTTGACTGGAGTCAAATTGCTTATAATGGATCACCATTAGTGGTTCCGTTCTGGGCACAAGCAAATGTATTTGCAGGCTGGGCCTTTTTCTTTGCCCTCGTTACTCCAATTCTCTATTATACCAATACTTGGTTAGTAAAATCCCGCAAACTCCTATGGCCAGTTTTAATAAAATTTCCCAGGTATACTTCATATCTCCCTCTTTCAGGGTCCAACAGTTACGACAATACGGCCAGTGTTTATAACGTTTCAAAGATCGTCAACGCTCAAGGAAACTTTGAGCCGGCTGCTTACGAGGCATACAGCACCATTTTTATGCCGGCGACCTTTGCTTTATCTTATGGCATCTCGTTTGCTGTTATGTCTTGTCTTCCCGTTCACGTGTATCTTTACCACTGGAACGATATCAAGCAGGCCGTTATGGGCACAAGCAAAAAAGACATTCACGTAAGACTCATGATGAGATACAAGGATGTTCCATGGTGGAGCTACCCGTTAATGACCGTAAGCCCTGATAAGATCTTGTAGTTTAATTCGCGACTGACACGATGTAGGCTCTGGTCATTGCTCTCGCAATCATTACACAAGAAGTGTGGCATACGGGAATGCCAGTTTGGGGAGTTTTCATGGCTTTTGCAATGGCTACAATCTATATTATTCCAGTTGGAACTGTTTTTGCTGTTGCAAATTTGAACAGTAATGTTTTAACAGTTCTTGGAGAGATAATTTCGGGGTATCTGCTTCCGGGCAAGCCCATTGTGATGCTGATATTCAAGGTAAACCAGTCTCGTTCTTCAGATGATCGCCTACTAATACTATTTGTTAGTTTTATGCGTATACGGGACTAAGTCAAGCGATGAACTATTCTTCCGATATGAAGGTATGTACAACAACAGGTCTTGGACTATGCGACATTCATTATAACTAACCACGAGCAGCTTGGTCTCTATATGAAAATCCCTCGCCGGACACTGTTCGCAGCCCAATTTACTGCTTGCATTCTTGGAAGCTTAACTCAGAGTATTTATGACTTGGTTCTACACATATTCTCTTGACTAATCAGGATACAGATGGTGTCCTCATATGGATGCTTGGTCATATTGATGGTATTTGTGACATCGATCAGCCCAATGGATATACCTGCCCCCAAGGAAGGGTTAATTTTACCAGTTCAATCATTTGGGGAGGTATGCAGCTTCTAAATCTCGCTTGCACACATGAATTAATATTTACTGACCTTAACACGCAGCTATTGGACCCGCTCGACTGTACAGCATTGGCAAGCAATACTCTGGTCTTCTGCACTTCTTCTGGATAGGTGCTCTTCTCCCAGTTATTACCTTTTATCTCAAGAGCCATTTCCCGAAAAATTCGTTCTTGAAATCAATTCATTGGCCCCTCTTTTTCGCTGGCACGGGCAATCTACCTCCCGCAGTAGGTCTCCCCTACTCGTTAATTCGTCGTACACAGTCTTCAAGCCCTGGCTAAGCTGATGTGTTGGTAATTCTAGACCGGCATCAACTACACTACCGCGTTCGTAGTAAGCCTTATATTCAACAAATATATCAAATCTCGGTATAAGCACTGGTGTAAGTAATTCCTGCTTGCTATTTTTAGACCTTTTTGAATAGACTCATGCTGATCCGTTGAATTCAAGGGGCCAAGTACAATTATATTCTGTCCGCAAGCCTTGACTCTGGAGTCGCGGTGTCAGCCATAGTTATCTTCTTTACAGTGATATTCCCTGGCGCCGAATTAAATTGGTGGGGTAATACTGTTAGTTCCACAACTGCTGACGGGATGGGAACTCCCAGGCTATCACTACCTACTGATGGGAAATTTGGGCCTACGAAGTGGTAAGTGGTATAAGCGCATATTGACAATAGGCTATGAAAGAAATAAATTTTAGCTTATATAGTCTCAACTGGTAACCGGTCTTACGATTGTAGCTTTAGTAGAGTATGTTCTGTTATATCGATATTTTTAACATATTTATATTGTACCAAACCCCAAATCTTCAATATTAAAGAAATAAACCTCTGAAGTAGTTTACTGTTATTAGATAGAAGGAACAGAGGCGACCCGTTATAATACCATGTCGTTTTGATTTATTACGGACTTTCTTTTTGATCTGCTAGTTTTGTGTATCTTCAGTGATAAATTACTACGATTCCTAAGACGAAACTCAAGTAGGATCTAGCTTAGTGTCGTGTTGACAACTTTAAGATCCCTATAGGATGGACCATAGTGTGGGACCTCGGATCGTTGTTCTTGTACAAAGCTCTATACCAGTCACCGATTGTCACTTCTCGCTTATCATCCTTCACTTCACGTTAACTCAAAAAGCAGAAGTGAAGCTTGCTCTGTTCTTGCAAAAAGTGAAACTAGCTATCTTTAAATGAGGAAATAGGGGTGAATGGGTTATAGATATTAAGACGAACCCACTTTAGGATACCAACGCTCCTCAATGCATTTGATACAGCCAATTCTACAAATCCTCACAACGAACCTTCTTTCACAAGATTTTATCTCAACTTTCAAGTAATTGTTTCCCAAATTCAGGAATGGAGAAGATGAAATAAAAATAAATAAATAAAAAGGGCTAAGAATTTCACCTTACTATATGGCGACGATGTTTTTGATTCTCGCGGCTTTTCATCTCATGCGAAGTACATGGTTGCCCACTTCCCTCCATGCGAAAACCTCAGTTGGGAAACTCGATTCTGGGAACTATGGTCCAAAAGCATACAATGGATCATCTCTGGCTTGACTTTTGGAGTAGAAGACGTATCAAGATTTTCAAAGGTCTTCTCACTTTTGTTTGTCTTTATTGACTTACTTAGCCCTTTCTCTATATCTTAATTTGTGAAAAGATATCAGAGGCGTTGATATCTTCAAACCTTTGAGTTGTGATTGATATTCAGTGTGACCTGTTCAACTATGTGCCAAGTTCTTGCTTGACTTCGGAGAATCCTCACTCGCAATTCAACTCCGCACTCTAGATTCGAATTGAATTTCAGTGGGAGGCAACCAAAACTCAGGCTGGAGTTGTGATACAAGACATGATCATTAGTGTAGTAGATAGATTATTAAAACGGCCCTTATCAGGCGATGAATAGCAAAGCTCTAGGAATTCAATCCTTTTTATCACCCTACAGCAATATTCAAACCAGTAAATCCCGGGAGAAAATCACGAGTTTTAGTGTGATCAAAATCATCGGATTGGAAAGGATTTGTATTCAAAGTTGGGATGGCTTCCTCGCAGGTCCAATGTCAGGTAAATCAGTTTCGTGTAATTCCACTCTATACAACCTCATCCAATTCTTTGCCAATCGCGTATATCATCGCACCAAGTCAGCAAGTGCTCGAAAAACCAGACCGTAAGCCCTTCCCCAGTTTGAACTAGCCTTCATAGCAGAAGTTGCTCCCGTCGGTGGGGTATTTGTCAGAGAATCTCCAAGGGCTGGAGGGATTCTTGAGGACGTAACTGTTTTTGGGATCGAAGGTAGCTGCATAGAATACACAATTACCGGATGCAGATGCTACCGTGGTAAATCCATACGACTGGCATTGTGAGATCCCCATGCACCTTGTCTGACAGGCCAGGACATCAGTAGCAGATGTGCTACTCCAGACTTGTTGAGCATAGATCCTAGTTTTTGATTAGCAAGGGTACCAAAAAGGGCTCTAGCGTTTGAGATGGATAAACTTAGAAAACTATGAAAAGAAGGGAAGAAAAGTTAAAAGCTATTGATTCATTCTCAGGTCTTCAGGTTATTTCCTTTCATATAGAAAACAGATACTTACCGACTTGGATAACCAGCTACATTACACTTGACGTCCTGCTTTACAGTGATGGCACGCTTAGAGGGTAGTGAAGTGGCTTCCGGAGCGCTGCCATCCCGTAGGGTAAAAGGCCATGAAGTCGTAGTTGTGGAAGTATGTTGACGACGGTGGAGTCCTTGTTGGAAAACTGGTGCTGCAGTTGTTGCTGGTGGTGTGGTAGCTGGTTTGCTAGGTGCTACGGCATACAATTCCTTCTGGTCGATTGAGCCTTCACCAACACGCAAGATAGCCTTTCCTCCTACGTGGGGCTTGGTAACATGTCCTAGGACGGGGGTTTGAAGAGTGCTGGTGGCAAGACAGAGAAGAACCTGCAAGACGAGGAGTAAATTTTGCAACACCATTTTAGTTGGTTGTATGGCGGTTATTGCAAATCATTTACCTGATCTAGAGGCTTTTGATAGTTGGACAATCGATGATCTGTTTTCTGGAAGTTTGGAGGGGTACCTGCAGAGTTATTCTTAGGAATTGGTTGATTGGCGGCAGAATACGGGGTGAATTGGATGAAAGCCGGATCAATATAATTCCCATATATGGCCCGACAAAAGTCTACCTTAATTTCCCTTAGCGGAAAAGCTAGCGGGATAAACTAGCGGGCTCGGAACCTCGGTTTAACACAATACAAGGTTACGTCTCCCAGTGAATTAGATTTGTGAGATGACTTGTGTCTCCTGTAGGGAGTGATGGCCAAGCTCAACAGTACGGGGAATTGAATATCAGTACTATTAGCAAAGCTAAGTTTCTTTGCCTTCAAAAGCAGTTCGAATCATCGAGTGTTCGAGCATTTTGAAGTCGTTGCTCAGTAAGGGACATTGGACTGTGACAATAAATTTGGTCTTCAGGCTCAGCTTCCTTGCAACAAGCTAGCATCGCATCTAGTTAATGATTGTAGGATATAAAACTATACTATACACTCCGCTCTTCAGGGGCTATCCTTAGTCCTCTTGGTGTACAGATATGGATTCGTCATATCCCATCAAACCATCCAACAACCATCTTGCTTTAGCTTCCTTCCTTTAGAGCAAACACAGCTATGTTGTGAGAACGAGCAGAAGACTAAGATTTTCAAGAACAAGCTCAGCAGTAGGAGCTCAGTAATACCACCTTCATAGACACATTGTGGGATCATCTAGAATCGTACGCAGTTATGTGTCCGAGCGATGCGAAAACACACGACACTGAATTTAAGGTATATGTCAAGAATATTAAGCTTTTATGCATTGTCGTTTGCCAAGTTCGCTTAGCGATATCTGCTTATCGGCAACATAATGACAGCATACAGTACCATCACCAGTAATAGGAGGGGGGAGGATATGTTACTATGTGTAAAGAAATATTTTACAGCAGATATCTAATGCGACCAGGAATGAGAGGTGTTTATTGCTGCTTATAAACCAGTTTGGACCACCTTTCTTCCTCGTTCTGTGTGACGCAAGAATTGGTAAGCCCCCACTAACTTCTGCCTTAGGATACTACTGTACGTACAGCCAGCAGCCGCTTCCAGCAATAGATAGCATTCCGCAATAAAAGATGGAAAAGATAGAATCAAACACTAAACCACAATCTGTTGACTAGCTTCAGAGGATGTCACATAGGGAACCCTAAGACAGTGTAGGTAGTGATAGCAACTCATAACTTCAAAATATCTTGAATCCATCACACCATCTAACTTTAGCAATCATTGTTACTATTTATTGCCATCAGCTGTTAATTCTACGTTATACAAAACCATGCCGGCAATGCAGAAAACCAAGCCGATTGGTCGCCTGTTCCCGTGTCATTCCATCATCTCTGCTTACAGGGCATTTGATACGGCGGGAGCATCCTGCAGTGGGGTCCGAGCTGGGTTATGTAACTTAGCTCCTGGCATCTAGCAAATTCAAGCCTTTATCTTGTTTATCTTTTTTAGCTTCAACATGCTACGACATATGCTCTACGATTGTTGCAACGACTCTTTCGGGAATCTTCTTATGGTTTAAAATCATGGCGCACCAAGCTTACCGGCCTATTGCAGCGTCCTCCGCTCCTCTAGAGAACCCCGACTCGGCACCTCCCACTGGGCACGTCCTGTCTAAGGATGAGTGGGAAGAAATCAAGCCGCTGATTTATCGATTGTATATCGAGGAGGAAAAGAGTTTCTTGCGAATCAAACCGATTATTACGGAGATTCATGGCCGCGCTCCAACCAGGAATCAATTCGACAAAAGGGTGCAGCGTTGGGGTTTCAGAAAGAATGTTTCCCGAGCGGACCGAGAAGCTGTATCAAATGGCTCACTTTCGGGGACTCGTGCTACCCAGGTTATTGCTAGAACACAGAACAAACGGGGTACTTCTCGACGACCAGCAAGGGAACCTGACAATAAGACAGAAGCAGGCAATGCAAACCATCGTGGGATGCTACTCGGTAAGTTTGGGCCGCAAATACTTTATCTCCAACTGTGTGCTGAGAGATGAGATCTAGATAACTCACCGCAAATAGCATTTTCTGGTCCTGCTGAGAATGCGTTCAATAGTTCGACTTTTATACAGACTAACCAGATCTTTCAATTGGATGATCTCCCAAGCCCCACTGAGCGCGGGGACCCCACTCCGATGATACCTACATCGCTTGGTTCTATACCATGGCCTTCGGTCGACGTGCCTGGTTCTCCTCGTTTGACGAGGTTGCTTGCGGCTCTAAGCCTTTATTCTCCCACCATCGAGCCGTTGTCCTTAGACCAACCCAGAGATGATCCTAGGAACACTTCTGAGATGGTGTCTACTTCCTCACTACAAAGCCTATCTCGGACGAATGATAACGCCGTTCTCCCCGATAATTGGTCGCTATACGCGAGTCGCATCTGCGATCTTGTAAAACAACAGGCCAGGAATTCAGGACAGCAGGCTATGAAACACAACAAGGCGGATGTGTTCTTTCCTACGGGTGATTGGGCCACTCCTGACCCTCACCATGAGTTGTATCCGTTTCCACCTATTATAAAACAGAACCGCTCCGATTGTGCACCAGCTATATCGACAAACTTTAGTATTCCAACATTGAAGAGTCGTGCCAATAGCCTCAACGCATACTTGGCCAGCATCAAAGGCACATTTGCTCCAAATCATCCCCTGATATTGAAAACGCTGGTAGAGCTGGCCAACACTTTTTGTGAGATGAGTGATCACGAACGAGCGAGCAAATTGTGGTCAGTGGTTGCAAGGCGCAAAGAAAGCTACGAAGGCCCAATTTCGCCAGAAACGGTGCAAGCCTTGTTCATGGTGCTTCGCAACTTATATATGCTCGGGGAGGGAAAAGCGAAGGAGGCGGATATGTTATGCGACCATATTGAGAGGCTAATTCAGCAAAATTACCCACCAGATCATCGTTTAGCCATAACCTTTTCCTGGATAAAAGCAGAAGCGTTAGTCAGTAGAGGGCTCTACGCGGAGGGCGAAAGCCTATATCGCAAAAGCTTACAGCTGAGATTGACCGCGTGGGGACCGAGAAGTAACAAGACAACTCTATGCATGGCTGGGTTAGGCAGAATTTTGTCTCTGAAGGTCAACGCCTCAAAGAAAACGGCCGTCGATGGGACGTATCGTGCAAACAATCTGAAAGAGTCACCAGAAGCTAAAAGCAGTGAATTCCTGGTCCTCACTGCCATGACACTACTGCATGAGAGCGAGGAGCCGTTGGATATGAATAACGAATTAGAGCTTACGAATATTTCTATATTGATACACCTTGGTCGCTCTGAAGAGGCTCTTCCCACAGCGGAAGCTGGAGCCGAACGTTCACGTCGCGATCTAGGTGAGAGCCATTCGACCGCACTAAAATACCAAGAGCGACTAGCGCTGATTCATCTGGACCAAGGGAGATTTTTGGAAAGTATCCACATCTTCCAGACGATTCTTCGGCTTCAAAATTTAGACGACACCTCCTCAGATGCTATGACACGTATGATTGGGCTGGGGAAAGCCCTGCGTGGAGTAAACCGACACCAGGAGGCAATAATGTATCTGGAAAAGACATTCCGGGCCAGCCTATCTGTTTTTGGCTCATTGAGTAACAAGACTAAGGATGCATGCTGGAATCTTGGAGACTCATACACCCAACTCGAAGCGTATGCAAAAGCGTTAGAGACCTATCATGTCTATATCCAGAAGATACGGATTGCAGCTGCCAATGGCCACATATTTGTGACTGAGGTTCAAGGATGGCTAGACCATGTTAACCAATGCCTAGTTGCGAGCAATGTGGGCTGAGCGAGATCCTGCCTCAAATAGCCATGCCAGCTCAGGGAACAAAGCTGGTCGGATAATTGTCCAGTCGCACTACCGCCTACGGATTATCACGCTCTTTAAGCCAATTCCATGGCCGTCATCTTTCAATCATTGGCTTCGGCGTCGGAAATCCATCAGAAAGTTGGATATCATCAAAATAAAACCCCGAGGGCTGGGCCTTAGGTTCCTGCCTGTAAAACATATACTCTACACGGCCACACTTCCCAATAACGGCTATCAAGACCGACATTTTATTGATTGATGTTAATTAGAGAAAGAAGGATAGGATAGAAAGCGGACCTGTAGAATAGAATGCAGTTGATAGTTATGAAACCCCCAGGGAAAGGTAGTATCTATACAAGCACGGATTATTGATAAAAATTTAATATATATCTCCGAATAACAAACTTGGTTTGTCTTTCAGTTTAAGACAAAGACCTCCAACCCCCTCATATTATGACTACAGCTTGAATCCTTAACGACACCCAATGTGACGGAATAAAGATAGTCCCATTTTTAAAAACCATCAACAAATGAATGTATGCTAAGCACTCACGACACCTATCATATTGTGAAGTGGAGCATAGGTCCTGTTTGTACCTGCCTAGATTACCTACCTACTGAGAAGCGAAAGCAATTAGTCTTAATTTTTTATTTATTTATTTATTTATCGAAGATGGAATAGCATATTTTTCTTTCTTACCTGAGGCGATATTAATATTCTTGAATACTGTAAGTGCAAACTATTAACCCCCCGCCCCCCTCCCTTAAGATAGGTGGGGTGGAATCAAAATCCAGCCCCCAACACACCCCTTATCAACATCAAAAGACCCCTCTTTGCCCCTCTCCCCCTTATCCACGGGGGGAAAATGCCTCAGGCCAAAAAGAGTTCTCCAAAATTGGAGGGGGGAACCGGTGCTTGGGCTGTTTGTTTTTGTTGTTTCAAGGGGAATGGATGATTGTATGTATGTATGTATGCCTGACTCAGTAGCATATATATATATATAATATATATATTTTTCTTCGCAAAGTGATCAAATCAGAATCCCCTTTTTTGGACACCCACCCACCCACACACACACGCACAAAAAGAATTATGCAGGTCAATGACAACTGCATTGTACCTTGCATATTAAACCGGTCCCTCTGGAGAAAAAAAAGAGCTATGCAAGAGTCAAGTCAAGTCCGCTATTACCATCATTTCTGTAGGCCAAAAGGAAAAGGGAGAAGAAGAAGAAGTAGAAGATGCAAAAAGCAGGGGGGCAGCACCACATAAAAACATAAGAAAACCAGACGAAGAAGAGAGAATAGATAGGGCTGGTTTTGCTTTGTAATTCCTGCTCTCTCTCTCTCTCTACTCGCAGAAACTCTCACACATATATCACAAAACACACTCAACGACACGCTACCAGGTCCAGTACAGTATCAGTACAGTACCAGTACAGTACCAATACAATAAAAAATAATCCATCCAGGCCCTGCTGCCATGCCTTGCCCTGCGCTGCCCTGTCCGACGATCATATTTTGTTTGTTTGGTTCTAGAACACCAGACCAGACCCCTGACCCCCAATTGCTCCGCTGAAGGGGCGATCTCTTTTCTTTCTTTCCAGGTAAGCTGTTGGGTCGGAGGACCATTTTTTATCGGGGAGGATTATTGATTGGTCCCTTCTCTAATTAACTTTACTTGTGCCTTTGATTTTGTGCCTTTGATTTTGTGTGGGGATTTTGTGTGGTATGGTATGGTATGGTATGGTATGATACAGTTTAATTGTTGGTGGAACGTATAGTAATATAGGTAGGTGGTGCTTGTGCGATATTGTTTAGTTTTTTGCTATGCTATATGTGAAAGACCGAATAAAAGAATATGGCGCTCTTGATAGAACGATAAACTAAATGAGAGTGGGTTTATATGTAGGGTTTATGTGCGTTTATGTGTACGCTTCTTATTGTATCCATCTTAGCAAAGGGCAGAAACGAGAAACAGGGCAATTAATGGAAATTGTACAGTACTATACAGTACATTTACTATACATGGCTCTCGTAGAAAGATTGAAGGGGGGGGGGGGACGAATATACAATCCTTTGATTTGAAAGGTTACTTGCCCCATTATCTATCTCCTCAACAGAGAGAGCCATCTCAAACGAGGAGATTGGAAAATCCCACTCGAGAAGAAGAAGAAGAAGATGATGATGATGAAGTGTGTTTTGTTTGGCTGTGCTGTGCTGTGCTTTGCTGTGTGTATGTGCGCGAAGGATGCATTGGGTGGATGGGTGCCTTCACACCCATAAATGGATGGGTACGCGGACGGCGAGGCTCGGATTTCGGAGAATACGTTTAATATAACGAAGGGGTTTCGTACACCCTACATGTACATCGTACATGTAATGTGATGTGATTACTTGCGCCTCTTTTTGTTTTTATTTGTTTTATTCTATTCTATTCTATTCTATTGGGGGGACAAAAGAAATAAAGGGGAGGGGATTTAAATCACGCACTTTTGTAGGTGGTGGTGGTCTTGACAGGTCCTTTTTTATCCGGTGGCTGCAACGACTCGCTGGGGTCTTTTTTTTTACATGTGGTATAATGGGGATATATGCATGTCATCCCTCCCCCCTCTCCTGAAGTGTACATTCAACTTACATGTATGTAAATATATATATAACACTACTGTAAGCATATATCTTCTATTTTCGCATCTGTTGGGTTATACTTCGTAACTTTTCTATCGAGTCACGTATTGCGGAATAGCTAATAATTAAAAGGCTAAGAAGGTGAGCGGAGTGAGGGGGGTTGGTTTTTCTTGAGAACTGATCGAGTTTGTTTTGAGAGAGAGTGAGAGAGAGAAGAGAAAGTATTATTTCCCTCTTATCTCCCCACCCCTTCCCCCGATCAGACCCTTTTGCAAAGGACACAAGAACGGACGGTTGGGATCGCGATTGACCGACCAGCCCATCCAGCCCATCCATCCATCCCACCGCAGATCCTGAAACTCAACTTAATTTGCACTACTGTAGCTTGT
>Ga0247734_1000424_pt1 | contig 37348 bp, 40 predicted proteins | sample UWRJL103311B2_FD_180933 | JGI IMG/M metagenome (GOLD analysis project Ga0247734, IMG submission 180933) | Plant litter microbial communities from Arlington Agricultural Research Station in Wisconsin, United States - UWRJ-L103-311B-2 | ecosystem: Environmental > Terrestrial > Plant litter >...
TCCATGGCACGTCAACGGAGCGAGCAAAGGGCGAAGAGCCCAAAGATCAAGTTACAGCAACCGGACAGGCCAGGGCCAGACCCAAGCCATAAGACTTTAATTGACCTGGCGGAAGAGCGCAGCCTGTTTGCCCAAGCGGATGCCATTAATATAAAGACAACCGAGAACGATGACGAAGATGGCGAAGCATTGGTGGGAAGGCTGGGAGAATCGATCCTCTGGAGTTTAAGTTTAGCCATGTTGCATTTTACACTTGACGTCTTGGTCTGTCATCAGTATGCGATTGATATTTCATGGCCAGAAATAATCTCAAGAGCCGCACAAGCGTTTCCTAGTAATCCCTTCTATCCCGAAGATAGAAATATTGCTAATCAAGCCAGTTATCTTATTCTTCTTCTACTCTCTTCATCCTCACAGCTCGCCTCCGATACTCCTTCCCCGCCTTCCCCCATCAATACAACCTGCTCTTCACCAAATCTTTTTTTTCGGAGGCAGCATATTTGCCGGCTGTTATCTCATACACGTCAGCAACACGCATGGTTACTATGCCGTAATGAAACAAGCTCCACCGCTAGGCTGTCTCTGGATTTGGTCAGTCATTGAACTAGATGTACAATGGGCGTCCAGCAGTCTCATATTTTGTGCTGTGTTTTTGAAGTATGGGGGCTATTCGTTTTTTTAATGCGCTTTAGAGTTCTGGAATAGCAAAACGTCGTGCTGAGAATTCCGGTTTTCGTGGAGAAGCCGGGGCATCTTGGTCGTTGAGCTCGGATTGCCAGGAAGTACTGGCTGTTTCGTCGTTCCTCTCCGCTGTACGATACTCTTCCTCATATCGAGGACTTGCTGCATCAAGCTCAAGCCCCTCGATACGGTCCTGATGCATGAGTCGAAACACCAGATCCTCGAGCCGGTCCAGCTTCTCATGTTGAGAGTAGACCATAGTCTCTAACTTATCAAGTCGTTCTCTATACAACTCTTCTCTCTTTCGTGACCTAGCCTCTTGCTCCCTTACGCTCCTGCTTTTGTTAACACGTGACCATTCTTCATATACGTCTCACGTAGTACTCACGACGAGATCATACTCATCTGCGCAAAGAGCACCCTCGAGCCCAACGCGTCTCTCCGTTTAACCAACTCCAACGCTTTCGCTCTGACCGGTAACCAGCTCATGGTAATCCCACCCCCAAACCCCATCCCTCTTGGAACTACAGTCCATTTCTTTTCTTCTTCACCTGATGGAAGTTTCTCCTCGGCTTCTGCAACTACTTCTAGTAGACGCTCCTCTAGCATCCTTAATTGATCCATCACTGAGATATACATCTCGTATCTTAAGGAGTCAGCCATATTCTCATGTCCAATGAATGCCCCAATGTTGTGACCGATCCTTCCCAGCAAAAAAGCATCCGACTTTGACGTGCCTGCCGGCTTTTAAAACAAACAAAACCAGAAGATGAATAGAAAATTTAGGGAATCTCACTCCATTCTTCCCTCCGCGGTAAACTTCGCCCTGTCGCTCGACCGTATCAAATCTTGCATAAACATACTCTCAGTCTTAAACCAACTCAGGCTTGACTTCACCTGAAAATACTCGCTATCCGCATTTCGTAGGTATGTCCAGCGGGCATAGAGAGCTGCGGTTACGGCGACTACGAAGGTTAGGATGCCAGCGATTGAGGAGGTGACTGAGAGGGGGGAATCGTCTTCGTAGACCATTTTCAATGGCGAAGGATAGAGAATCGAGTTCAGAGAATCAATGAAGGCAATGCTCCTACGAATCTGACAATTAGGGAGGATGAGGAGTGCGATATTTACCCCGAATGGAGGGGGGCGGGAGAGAGCCACATGCAAGTTAGATGCCAAGACATCGCTTTGCAGGGGAGATGTTGAGTAGTGCCTGAAACATAATCTCGTTGGACAATACTTGTAGTTCTATTTCTATGTTTCAGCTACTTCGTACAGGCCCAAATAATTCCCAGTGGGTCACCTACTTCACCATAGAACTTTCTACTCACTTGTAGGAGTGCACAGACGACCCACTGGGAATTATTTGGGCCTGTACGAAGTAAAACCTCATATTCCACATTGTTCCACCTCTGCTTCAATCTCCGCTACCTCCATCCAATGTAGCAACTAGTGCCGCCATACCATCTACCATTATCACAACCGCCAACACTGCAGGAAAAAAAGTACTTGATATTTTCAGATCATATTGAAGCCCGTGCCTCCTGATTTTCATTTTTTTAAAACCAGAAATATTTTATCACTTCATTTGCGTGAGCTATTGCATTCCAAATTTTCGCGCTAGTGAAACGCTTGTACATGTCAATGTCTTGGCTAGATGTGCAACAGAGGCATGTGAGCCAATGAGAGGAGTCCCAGATACCTGGATAATAGATTAGCACGTCTTAGTTTGGATGCCAAGTTGGGGATTTGTCGGTGGCGTATGTGGGGTAGATCGCGCTAGTGACGCTAGCAACGAGTCTTTTGGAATTCATTCTGAGTCCTGCGTTAAAGTCAGAACGTCAAGTACTTTCTTAGATACAGTGACGAGGGGAGTTGTCACCAAAAAGATTCTTACCTGTAGGAACGTGAAACAGAACCAATGATTGTAAGAATAATGAGGAATAGGTTAAACTTTCCCTGTTCCCTAAACTACATATAGGGCTAATCACTATGATAGCACCACTAAATTACGGTCACAGTATGCACATATTTCACCTTCCCTTCCTCCAACCTAATTTCATGGCTATCCGGCATCGTCCCTAACGCACTAAAATCACAAAGCACATCCACCGATCCAATCGTCTCATCAATTACATATCTCCTCAACGAATTCGCCTTCGAGCTTCCTCCATGCGGCAACTGCGCACCACAAGGTTTCGTCAGCATCGAACCCTCAACACGCTCGCATTGTGTGCCCCAAGGAATGGAATCTGCGGCTTTTGGATCTGTCCACATATCGAGATATGCATCCCCAATTCGTCTTAGTTCAGTACGATTGCTTTGTTTGGAGATAGGGATGGTGGACCAGTCTTCGGCTTTGATGTAGCCGAGTGTTTTGGGTGCGTTGAAGAATAGGGAACCAGTTGTGGCGGCGATGGTATCGATCAGCGTTATAATACTGGCATCATTATCTGCATGACGGATCTGAGTCGAGATAACATATGGCTTAGAGCCAGTAGAGGATATTAGCATAGTGTAAGAGGCACAAGCGACGGTGTCAGCCGTGGAACGGTTCAGGTCGATTTTCAATGCTTGGCTTAGAACCCCCTTCTTGATATCCACAACCTTGTTGTTTTCCTGATAGGTGAAGTTGGTTGCCGAAAGAGCAAGACTTGTCTGTTGACCGCTGGTTTGAGCAGCTATGTAGGTGTTTGCAGCTGACAAGAGACCTTCACGGGTACAGTCTGCTGACGCTACCGCTAGGAAAGAGGATATTACGGACAGAATCTCAAAAAGCAATGCACTGGAGAGCAACATGATGTTTAGGTTTTTCTTTTAGCGTAGTACAAGATAGAGGTAAGTGAAAGTTCTGCAAGTTGGCCAATATTTACATCTTTCAGGAGAACTGAATGGTTGCTCTTATATTTAAATAAGCCTGGCATTTTGCGAGATTATATGCCGTCTATTATATCCGTAATTATATATTGAGGGGTACTTTTTGAGTCGGCAGTTATTGAACTTCCGGTAGAATGGATACACTTAGTCGTTAATCAGGAAGCAATGAGATTTCAGATTAGTCTTCTAACGCGGGGAACTTAGGCTATAGATGAATCTCAAATTTTCGACCACTGCTTTTGCCACCACTACCAAATTTCTTATTAATGCAACCATTTTCAATTGCATTCAGTGACAACAAGATAGTGTATATGCCAGACTTATGCCTTGGCCATGTCATTGAAATGGAACCTATCAGTCTAATTGCAAATTACTTATATAAAAAGTAAACTTCTCTTGTGATACATCAATTTTCACGTCATATAGGAAGAGCACCAATTGGAGTTTATGTTGTTCAATTTTGTTGCCAGACATCTTCCTTTTATCTTTGAAGTAGGCTACTACTTCTTTTGAATGATTTGTTACCGGTTGTTGTCTAGTTCTAGAGCTTATTAGCTACAAGCGTCCTCTGTGTATCTATAGAAATGGAGTATCAATACCTACGGAAATAGGAACATTTAGTATACCATTAAGGAAAGCAGCTCAATGAAATTTGTACCGTTGTAATCATTCTCGTTCCCACTGCAGGAAGGTGGATACCTCGCTACCCCTTATGAAGTATTGGCATGTTTTTGAGGTTGTGGGCGGTGCAAAGAGACTCACATGTGTAATTCATTCATATTCTGAAAGAGAAATTGATATTGTGAATCTAAGATCTTACCATAGTGACTTTATATAACAAAATTGGTTTAATATACTACAATTCATACTTCTTGTTGGCTTTCTTTTTTTGGGCCAGCCTGAGGCTCTGAATCATGTTATCTGTTCCTGCAGCTCTTCCTGACTCGGGCTGCTCCAAGAAGATGGCGTCGATCATCCGTCGGTGGGCAACCGAAAGAAGTCAACGTCGCTCTCCACCCCGGATACCCCTCCTCCACTTAACCAGGTCTTTTGATTCTACTTGTTAAAATTATATATATGGTATTGTTTCCTTCTTTTTGCAATCATGCGTCTTTGCGAGCTTGCAGCCTCCGGGATATTTGTAGGCATCGTGCTATCCCTAAATAATGGTCCAGACTATGAAGCATTACCCCTCAGTACCATATTTCCAGGACCATGGGAGAGTAATATCCGGGCGCCGGTCAATAAATCACATATAGTACCAATTAGGATTTTCAATCACGAAGGCTCAACGTCTGGCGCAGAAGCGGTATTGCAAGGCTCGAGTGCTGAAAACAAGTCGCCATGGTGGGTGATTGGACCTGGGGGTCTAGTTACTTTTGAGTTCCAGGAGAATATTGCAGGAAGGTGAGGAATATATAATCAAACGAGAACCTCTTTTGACACGGTATAGAGTCTGTTTTCAGGTAGACAATCTCAAAAATGACCCGTACCTTGTTTTATCGTATTCCGAATCTCCATTCTTTGCCGGCCGCGATCCAGACGCCATCAATGACCGACTGGCTCGAGACCTCCCTTTAAATTTTTTGATCAAACACAATGGGACGAATTGCGTTGCCCCAGGTTACAATAGAGGAGCTTTTAAATACCTTACTGTGTACATGCTGCAGAACGATACGGCGGCAGATGGAGGATTTTGGCACGAGGGCCATTATTTATCACGAAAGGTTGGCTCAGGTGACGAATCACCATCGTGGATGGAGGTAGCTGGACAAAAGGTGTTAGGATGGCAGAACTCAAAGAATGAAGGTTCCTCAATCCCAGGCGTTGCAATCTCTGCTGTGTGGGTGAGCTGCACCTCATTTCCCTCGAATCCTTACGGCAGAGCCTATACCGGATATTTCGATAGCTCTTCTACTCTTCTGAATCGAATTTGGTACGCTGGCGCATATACTCTTCAACTTTCTACATTGGATCCTCGGGAAGGAGGGGCTCTTATCTCGTACAATCGCAATTATGATCACAACGAAGCCCCAGAAGGAGCCTGGTACTCCAACTTTACGATTGCTAACGGTTCAACTGTCACAACGGACGGCGCTAAAAGGGACCGAATGGTTTGGCCTGGTGATATGACCATTGCTGTTCCCGGAATCGCGGTCTCGACGTATGATATGTTAGCTGTACGCAACGCATTAAATGCCATATATGATCATCAATACAGTGATGGCTCGATGCCGTATGCTGGACCTCCGTTGGGTTTCTTTGGTGAATTTAGTGATACTTATCATCTTCACACTCTGGTTGGATCTTATATATACGTATTATATTCTGGAGATTTGAAATGGCTTGAAGAGAGATGGCCAGCTTATCTACGTGCCTTGAAGGTTAGCATTGAGAAAGTGGATGAATTCAACCTCCTGCATGTTTCTTCTATTTTCGATTGGATTCGTCCTGGTATGACTGGGCATAACGTGGAGGCTTCGGCATTGCTATTTGAAGTCTTGAGTAATAGTGTCAAGCTGGCCACCTGGCTAGGTAAAGGAAGTTCGTCGAACATAAAACTATGGGAAAGTACAAGAGCTAGACTAGGAAAAGGAATTGAGACATTATACTGCGAGCAAGATGGTCTATACTCGGACAACAAAGGTCGCCGCGGATGTCACGGAGACGAGAAGGTTCTTCCTCAGGATGGTAATTCTTGGGTCCTCCTCTCCCAGGCGTTCTCATCTGATAAAGTTGCATTTAATGTATCTCAAAATCTTCGTAGCCGTTGGACTAAATTTGGTGCACCAGCTGTCGAGTTTCCGAACGTTATATCTCCCTTTGCTTCTTCATTTGAACTTCTTGCCACATCGCAGCCAAAAATCCAAATGCAGCAGTAGAGCTTATGGAGTTGATGTGGGGATATATGCTTGATGGGCCAGGCATGACCAACTCTACTCTATTGGAAGGTTATCGCACAGATGGCTATATTCATTACCCGGCTTACTGGTCTGATGCACGCAATTCTCATGCACATGGATGGGCAACAGGTCCAACTACTGTGCTGATGCAAGGTGTTCTAGGCATTATTCTCACTTCACCTTTGGGCAAGACATGGAGCATAGAGCCTCACCTCACCAAATGGCTTAGCTACGCACGAGGGGGGTTTGCGACAAAGCTTGGGAAGTTTGAAGTGGCTATATCCTTAATGCGAAGTTTTAGTACTGGGCGCAAGGTAGAAGTACTGGAAGCTACTGTGCCAGAAAACACTTCCGGAGTTTTGAATTGGGGAGGAAAAGAACAGACGTTGGGCTTGGTTCCAGGGGATTGTGGTACATTTAAATTCTTTCGTTATACAGATGTAGTCGCAGAGGATGAGGGGCAAGTGTGGTCATTCGAGGGTAAAGAATTGGATTTCGTGCCTGATGATACATGGGTGAGGCCCGTGCCAGAAGAACGACCAGAAGGTATGGTTGACTGGGAGGCTCTGGAAGCCAATTATGGTCTTGCAGAGCAGAGATTCGCCCTACTTCGTTCCGAATCATTATATACTGCATCGCGGGGTGATATAATGAAAGGAGAAGATGTTGAGTCAATTACTAGCCGGCTTAAGGCTGATGATAAGGTTTTAGAAAAAGCAGTTGAAGATTTTGCAGAGAGAGTACGGGATATGGAAGAGAGGCTACAAGGCGAGCAAATATTAGGCTTGAGGCTCTAGATCTTATGATAGCAATATATGCCAAAAGATGTACCTCTATATTCCACTTAGCTATTGTCAGGGGACTAGTCCTGCAACGGCCAGTTTTCGGTGGACAGGCTTACTAGCTACGACAAAGCGGAAGTATCTCACTAGAGAATGTGATCGAATGCTGAATTCTCGAGAAAGCTTTGGAGAGATTGATTATTCAACCATGGCCATTACCTGAACCTGGAAGCTTTTAGGTGTGGTACCTAAGCACCTGAACCTTGCAGTTTATTTTGCCAGATTGTACTACCCACTCTTCGTGACCTTGAGCCTTTATTTCTACGACAGCCGCCAACGACAATATCTCAACCATTATTTTATAATGAGGAATGGTATTTTATTGCTAAACGCTGATTGTGTTTCAACTCAACAGCAAGCAAGCATGCGTTACCTAGATGAGGACTTTTTAGAAAATCCCGGCTCCTTTAGAAATGGTGCAGTCGCAATAAATTTGTCAGTATGCTACTTTATACAGTATTTACTTGGTCTCGCAAATATGAAATTGACGAGGATAAGAAGGTTGGTCTCATGAAGAAAGGAGTATTAGCGGACAATAAAGACGTGTTATGACAGGAGACTTAGCTAGGAATGTTGGACTCAGCTACCTCAAACATCTCCATAGATTTTCACGTAGTGGAAAAAGCGAGATCATCTGTTGAGACAATTGCTTCTATTCAAAAAGGATCCCTGTCTCAGCATTTCAAGTCTAAAATCGCGGCGCTGCTATATGGCACTTGAATGGTAACACTTCCACCCAAGCTCTGGAAGCTTTCCCCTCTAGTAAAGTTCGTCAACAACACTGGGTTTCCGTTATCCAACTCCCAATTGTAGCTATAGCCATCAAATGTAATTCCAGTGATGGCATCACTGCCATTAGCTATTAGCCTTCTAATGGAGCCACCACACGGTACGTTAAAGGTAACGGATTCGACAGGTCGGGTATAGTTATTCAGAAACTCAGCGTTCCAAGATGAAGCATTGTACTGTTGCATATTAATGGCGATAATCCTCTTCAAGTTTCCACGATCATATCCCGCATAAGCAGCACTCGTTTCATTGTACATGGGTAGATTGACAATGGATTCTATACCACCCAAGAATGCAGCAACGCCGATATTTCCGTAGTACGGTGCTTTAGTTCCTTTGGTGGTATTGGTCTCAATGGGCTGCCATGCCTGGTATCTATAGTTTGTACCCATGTGCATGTGACCTCGCTTCACACCTTGAGTAGCCATAAAGAGATTGAAATCCACTCCCCAGAGAGCAGCTCCGAATGAGTTTGAGATTCCAGGCTTTCCTTGGCGAGAGAGACTATTGAATTCTCCAAGAACATAGGGTGCACTAGTATATGGAGTAATTGCTCTGGAATGATTTATCAGAGTGCTGATGCTCTGGACAATTGAAGTGTGATTCATTAGTGTATACTGTAGGGTTACGCCAGGTGCGGTTGCGGCCGTCATATAATTGTGCTGCGAAACGACGGAGATATCCTTGTCGGCATCCAGTCCGCTTTGCCATGTTTTGACTCCATCGAGTCTAAAAATAGTGGCTTTGCTAGTTCCGGCAAACGATGGAGCCATGAAGTCCTCCTTACAGTTCATTGCAGCTTGTAAATCTCGCTTCATTGCTTGCCACTCACTCACATACTGGCGTTCGCTATAGCTATTATCGCGCTGTCCGGTGATCCAAAAAAGGTCAGGCTCGTTTCCTATCTCCCATGAATCGACTCTGCCTTTCAATGCTTTGCAAACATATGGGGCGGAAGCAATAGTTGCTGCTCTAACACTCGTGTTTCCTAGATTGAACCCATGAACAAATCGTACCCCGGCCCATGTCTGGTAAGCTTCGTAATAGGTTGGACCAATGGTTATGTGGACTGGGTAGTCCGATGAGAGAGTTGTGTTCATGATTCCCTTCAAAGTGAAATTCGCGTTCGGGTCAAGTGAAATCTGGTCCCTATGAAGTCAGTATCATAAAGCCAGTCACCGAACAACTACTCTGATTTATAACATACTGTGTGTTTCCACCAACACGTATAACTGGATAAACACCCGCAAGATCCCTAAGGTTCTTCAACAGATTATACGAGAATGTATTTGGGGTGGATAAGTTGCCTACCGGGGTCAGCATCAGAATCTTATACACATTTTATTTATGGGGGTCATACCAGCAAAATCGGGAAATGATGACGACTCAATTGAGAAGGAAACAAAATCTGGCCAGGGCGTTTCCGCATTTTCAGGAGATTTAGCAAGAACTGATATCGGTCGAGTGCAAGAGGATGAAGCCGAAGTCACAAGAAGTGCAGCCACCAAAAGAGTCTGGGGTACCATCTTTGGGAGTTGCTATTCTTAAATCTCTTGTAAAGTAATCTTGAAAGCTGATTCTACATCTACAAAGATACCAGGGAAGATCCTAAATCTTATATATAAACTATGCCCCTCCCGGGAAGGATTCATTCCCCCACTCTCGTCACAACAGCAGGATCTCATTTCAAAACTACCGTGGGAATATTGACTATGTTTTTCAAGGAACGGCGGTAATGCTGCTTTGCTACATGTGAATGCGGCCCGAATGTATTTTCGTTGGCATGGTACGAGTAAGTTGGGGGCGGGGAAGTTGTCCAAGGGCCATGTCGATCTCCAATACGCAATGGAGTTTGTTCACTGCGATGTTGGCTAATATGGTTGACCAAGCTTTTGCTCACTTTACGTCGACTGACATCTGAAGCGATCTCCCTAACTTTGATTTCGCACACGTGAGTACGAACACGGGATAAAGATCTTTAGGACTATTTCAAAAAAGATTTCCAGCACAAAAACTCCAGATATTAGTAATTCCTTCTTTTTAAAAATTACTTGCTTTAATTTGCGGAAAAAATTAGGGCAGAGGTCTACAAGCAGCACATCCGGCAGTTACGTTACATTCTGCTAGATTACCCCGTTACCCCGTACAGTACCCCACAGTTTGAGGAGGGACCGAGGCGAGGTTATGGGGCAGGGATGAACTCTTGTAAACGGACAATTTGTCCCAGAATAAATTAGGAAAAGCTTCACTCGACAACTAGCACAATCCCAGAATATATTTCGAGCCCGTATAATTTGTATATCTAGGATGTTTCAAGGCTTTATAATTCCTTTTCTTTGTACTTTCATGTTGCTATGGAAATCTGGTGGCATGGCAAAAATTGTGGATTGACGTAGGTCTATATGAGTAGTAGTACTACATACGCCTTTCCCAGCCTAGGCTGACTTCATGTTATTCCATACGAAGGAAGTTACGATAGATATAATATAAAGCCACAAGATTTTAACAAAATTTCTCCTTCCGCCGATATAATTGCTTAATGAGATTTGGAGACCAAAATTTGGGTTTTCCGTGAGACAACACAGCTCAAGAGTCACGCAAGTTTCAAAAGTCCAATATAACCATGGTATTATTGCCAAGGTAAAATCGTCCCTGAAAGCCAATAGACAGAACGAAAGACTACGCTGTTAACAAGAAATCCGTATACACGTACTCATAGAAAACAGTCAAACCCTTTGGCATATATGCAATATCAGACTGACATCTCAAGAGCCTCTATCACCTCTGAGAGTGGAAGTTCCATGCCAGAAGTCAACTTGTCGATTGCCTCACAAAGTCCACCAAGCACCTGTTGTGCTAATTCCACGGTCATGATATGAGTGTTGGCTAGAGGGAGCACCTTGATGCCGTTTCTTCTGGGAGCAGAAATTACATTCAATATCTGCGGCACAAGATCTAATTTCTCATAGAAGTTTAGCTGAGATTTAGCTGTTGCTGTTCCGATTATTGGACGCTCGTTGATGTTATGGTGTTGAAGGACTGAATCGAGCTTAGATCCAACTGGCCAATCAGTGCAATTGTCTATAATATCTTAGATACCCAGTGAGTCAGCTTCTCCTATATTGATGAATTGCGTCTGAATTGCTTGTAGCATATCCTGTACGGTGAGCAAGCCACTGAAGCTAATTCGGGTGGGGTGTAGTTTACACATGGCCATGGTATGTTTTCAACTCCATTGATGGTGCCCGAAGAGACTATAATCTTCCACCTCTTCTGTGTGGCATGTGATACTGAAAACTTTAGATAGAAGAGATTCATTATCAATGAGATATAATAGTCACTACATTAACACACTTGTAAGTTCACGTAAATTTCAGAATAGCAATGAACTAATCGCACATCACTCGTCAGTTGGATGAACTATTCTCGTTGCAGGCGTTTGTGACGCTGCAGGTACACATACTTTAACATATTGCACGATTTATATGTCACACCACTTAACCACTCCACTCTAATACCGCCCACAATATATCTAACTGCTATATTTTCCACCAGGTTATTACGCAAAGATCTCTTTTGTTTTTCTTTTCTTTTCCTTTTTTTTGCCCCAGAGTTTCGGTAATAATTTCCCAGCGAGGAGAAGATGTTCCTCATCCAGAACTCACACTACCCTTTTTCTCTTAAAAAACTTCAACACCTCCACACAGACGTTACTCCTTAATGTGCTACACGTACAACATAGTGGCTTGTATCACCAAAAATCTTTCCGCCATTTCCTGCGAGAGCTATATTTTCATCGCGACAGTTTTGAGCTCTGAAAACTAAAGTTCGTCCTGACATTAATACCCAACTTCACATAGCGGGTTGATAACAGTCTCAGCACACAGCCCGCTGAATATTTGTTTCTTGTTAGAGTAGTTTGATAAATTGGACTCTGCCCATAATTGAGGCAATTTGAAGAATATGTAATATTCCGAGCTTTGTACTTTGATGCAAGCTTCCGGTGTAGTTGTATCCATAGAGTGCTTCTTGGAAATTCAAAGGGGAGAATGATCTTCAGATACAATTGTTGCACAGGGTTTAGTGAGAAAGGAATTCGAGGGGTAGGGGTTTATTAGAATGTCGATATAAATTATCAATTCACCAATATTATCTTTGTTCGGCGTATTTTGACGTAGATATTTACAAGATAAGAAAGATCAGATACTAGGAACAATCGAACTTGAAATTAATGCTATAATCGATATATGATACTGGTTGCAGCGAATGCATTGCCGAGAAGCCCCTTGCAATATTGCTTCGATCTTACACGTTACACTATGTTGGATGCCTTGGGACTGCTTAGCAAGATATTGAAGATAACTACTATATTGTCAAGGACTCTACTCCACGCACGAGATGAAGCTCCTCAAAGTAAAGAGTTGGGTTCTTGTATTCAGTGTAGTCTAAAGAAGAACCTCTTCGTACTTAGAAGGAAGCTATATATCGACCAAAGCGTCGCACGTGACTGTCATAACACATGTTCTTTTAAATAATTCCCATATGATTGGAAGATTCACCGGCTGGGAATACCTTGACCACGACATACTCATTGTACTGACGAACTGAGTCATGGCTTGAAATTTGCAAATTTTCTCCAGGTTATAGTAACAAGTGAAGTTCTTACAAAGCAGTGAGTCAATTTTTGGCGTCGAGGTATCGACATTAAATTGATTGAAAGTGTGGTGCTCATGAACCACTCAATGGATTTAACGGAAAATATGTATGACGTTAATTCCATTGCGCTATCAACATCTGGCTGAAGTAACCAATGAACTAGGAAAGTGTCAAGCACATGTTATATCATGTCAAGTTTCAATGTTTCAGTCCTCCCCTTTCAAACTTGCCTCTGAAGAACTATCTTTTGGGGCGATAGTGTGGACTCTGGTGATATCCACCCCGATAATTTCCCAGTCCTCCCCCAGCACCAGGTCCAGCTCTAGCTCTAGGACCAGCTCCAGCCCCATAATTGCTAATATCATAGCCCATTCGCTGAGCCTTTGCAAGAGCGTTGACATCACCATCCGCCTTCGCGATTTTGATTCTTGCTAGGTTAATTTGATGTACTTGCTCACTGGTTAGCATAGCATCGACTCGTTGGCTCATTTCCATCAGATCCCGCTGATCATTTGCCTTGTAACGTGGCCCATACCAATACCACCCATCAAGTTCAATCGTTTCTTTGTCTCCTGAAAGTGGTGGAACCTGATTATTGAGAAACTTGTGAACCAAGAGTTCGTCTTCTGTCAATTGAGAGAGGTTGGAAGGGCGAGGAGTACCATTGTCCCAGACAGAACAAGCATAATAGCCTTTTGTTCCAGCAGCTAGCGACGCATCAGTCACGCAATGATAACCCCCTTTGCAGCGGAACCCGCCGTTAACTCTGTACCAGCCAAACCCAACGGCACACACTCCAGCAAGCTCGAGCTCTCGTTTCACCCATTTATCTTGCTCGGCTTTTTCCTCTGGAGGTAAGGTATCGTAATCTTTTTGTTTTTTAGCCTGTTGAGAAATTTAGCATGCTACAAAGCAGTATAGTATGGGCAGTGTTAAACCTACCCGAGATTGTGGTTTTTCATTATTTGGTTGTCGAACTTGCTCTGTTTGCCTTTTTGCTTCGGCAGCGCGACGATCATCGTCTTGTCGTCTTTTCTTGGCCTCTTCAGCTTCCTTATATCGCTGTTTCTCAAGTGTCTCTTTTACTTTGCGAAGATCGGCTTCTTGTCGTTCTTGCTGCTTAAGCCTTTCGTCATCTTCCCTTCTACGCTGTTCATGCTCTCGTTGCTTACGCAAGTCGTCATCACGTTGTCTACGAGCATTGGTTTCTTTTTGTTTCTGTTGCTGTTTTTTGTACCATGCGGTAGTTTCTTCATGGTATTTACGCAAGTGCTCTTTTTCTTTTTGACGCTGTGCCTCAGCTTCTTTTTGTTTTCGGTCCCGTTCGAGCTTCGTGGCTTGTTCTCTCCACTGTGCTTGGTCTCTCTCCTGTGCCAATTCTTTAGTCTTCTTTTCGAGTTCTGCGAGTTTTTTGGCATTTTCACGATCCTTATCTCGTTGCGCTAACCGAGTCTGGTCCTGCATATACTCAAGCTGTTTTGTGATTTCAACACGTTTTTTCTGTTGCTCAATTTCTATCTTAGCCAGTTTCGCTTTCGCAATTTCAGCATCCCGCTCAGCCAGTTTAGTTTTGGCTTCTAGCTCCTCCATTCTTCTTTGCATTTCCATGGTAGCCCGATCATATTCAGTTTTCTTAATGCGTTCACGCTCTGATTTGGCAGCTTCTTCTTGTTTGATCTGATCTGCCTCACGCTTCTTTCGAGAGATTTCGGCATCTCGGGCCTGAAGTCTTGTTTTGGCCTCCAAATCATCAAGCTCTCGTTGTATATCTTTCTTCACACGCGCTACTTCAGTTTGTCGCTCACGTTCTTCTTTTTTGGCTTTCTTCTCGCGGGCCTTCCGGGCCTCTTCCGTGGCTAGCTTCTTTCTCTCACTCTCATCAGCCTCAAATTCCGTCTTCAATTGTAGGGCAGCAATTTCTTGTTCAATATTTGCTTGCGCTTTTTTTTTTCGCTTGTCATTAACAACTTTCTTGCGGTTCTCTTCTGCCCTTCTAACTTGCTCTAGGTCAGCGGCTTTCTTACTCGCCGCTTCACCAACTTCCTGATCAGTCTTCAGTTGAATAGCAGCGATCTGCTGCTCAACATCCGCTTGGATTTTCTTCCTGTCATTCTCCAATTTCTCGTCTTTTGCCTGATTTTCCATCTCGGCAACTTGAGCTTTGATATCAGCCTCAGCCTTTTTTCGTTCCTCTTTTTGATTATCTTCGTAGTGCTGATCTCGATTGATTAACTTCGTTTCTGCCATGGTACTGGTATCTCGGCCACCTAGGTTGGTTTTCATTGGTAGAGCGGTGTGTTGATCGCGGCCACTTAACTTCGTTTGCATGGGCAATGTGGTCTGTTCACATGTGTTAGGTTTGATGCTCTGGGTTCTTGGTTATCTTTTTCACAAACCTTTTCTTTGAGCGGTGTCTTTTGGTAGTCCGGCGGAGGAGGCATGGCTGCTTAGTCTAGTTTTAGTTACGATTGTGGTGTTTTGGCTATATTGGTTATGATACGTGTGGTAATGTAGCTATTTAGTGGATGGCTAGATGTTGATGGCGCATGTGTAGCTATCTAAGTAAGTGAAGATGACGAGAGACTAGGTTTGGAAAAGTTTATATGCTTAGTGTTGATTGGCTTGTGATTCCTGTGGTAGGGGATTGTGAAAGTAAAGGACGTGAATCACATGAAGGTTAATTATTGAAGTATTATATCGGACTCATGATTTGAATCCTCTCAATGATTAGGCTATGCAAGGCAATTGAATCTGATTTGAGTTTATAAAACCAGGCATCAAATTCGTATACGATGGAACGAAACTGTGGATCGGTTAACGATTGACTTTCGACACATCTTTTGGACGGTCTGGAACAATAAGTGAATCAGCATTCAATTTTACGGTCGTGTTGGTTGGCAAATTATCTGCACTAAAATTTTGGTATTTCGCGAAGAGAGCGTAAATACCACAGAACAGAGAGAAATAGGTACTTCACTAGAGGTCAGCGCACAATTTTCAGACAGTGTTGTGTAAGGGTATAATTCGCATATGTAACCAGCTTGCAGAATTTGAACTCCGTTTTCCTAATCCCCACCATCCCAAATTCCGAACTCCGCTGTGCCTTTCTCTAGTCCTATCCCAAACTTAAAGGAAATCCGTAATAATCATTAATCACTCCTAACTAAGCACTACTCTGAATAGGCTTCGTTCCACTAATTTGCACCGTCTGCGAAGAGGTTGTGGTGGTTGATGTGGTGGTATTTCCCTGACTCCCAGTATTCAAATCTGGTTTACTGGCAAATCCAATCTGTCCCCTCTCGGGCCAATCCTTACCAGAATATCCATTCGCACCTCCCATATCAAAAACCACCAATTGACTCATCATAAACGCATCTCCAAGAATTAAGTCCCAATTCTTGGTCTTTTCACTCGCAGTGATACTTGCTTGACACATACCATCGTTCTTGCCGCTCAAATTACCGATTAAGAAACTTCCAGGGACGACTGCATTGTACGGTTTCTGATTTGTGCCGCCGGAACCAGCTGGAAGGTTTGTATTTGAGGAGGTGGGTGGTTGGAAAGTAAAAGTCAAGTCGGGCATAGAAGCTCCAGCATCACAGGGTACGAGCCAATTCTTCGAATCCGAGGTAGTGGCTTTTGAACCGAGCAAAGCGTAGTATTTCTTTGCCATCTCAGGAGTCATCATGATGTTTGTGGTTCCAGTATCAATCAATACCTTATTCACGGCTGTTGTCGCAGGGCCATTTCCAAACTTATACGCCGCAGTCTCGACGACCCAGTGATTCCAATTCTTGACTGGCATATATGTAATTGGCGTTGAAAATCGAGCCTTGTCAACATAACCAAAATGGTAAATACTATCTTCCTTCTTCTTGATGTCAACGGTGAAAAGACCGGACGTGAGTTGGGGAAAGGCGTTCTCCATCCACGTATTTTGAGCATCTGGTTTATCGCTCTGGAAAAAACCTAGGAAACCACCGCCTTTAGTGGTTACTGGTGGTTCTGCTATCAGTACTGGGTTGAAGTTAGGGGGAACCGACTTGTGCATTCATAGGGATTTTGAACTAGAAGGGAAAAGGAAATTACCAGAATTCATTGCACTCTTTGTAGAGCTTGCTTTCTGTGTCAGACCAGTGGGTAGATTTTTTGAGCCGCTGTTGAAGGCTAGACCCACAAGGCCATCCATATTGCGATCGTCAACATCTTCTTTGCTGACACTAGTTGCGCAGCCGATGGCTTGGTTGACGGTCACACCTCCTAGAGTAACTTGATCAGAGTAGACGTGACCTTTTGCGAAGCCTTTGCCGTATTTAATATTAAAGTTGGCATCTTGTCCATCTTTTCCTTTGACTTTCTTGCCTGTGATAGGGTTGTATACATCTCGGCCAGCTTCCATATGGTCATCTCCGTCGGTACAAAATAGCCACCTAAATATATCATTATTAGCTATTTGTATATTTAAGATAAACATTGAAAAGATGATTGGGAGACGAGATTAAGAAAATGATGTACATGTCAGCAGACCCAGTATCAAGCACCACCTTGAATGTCTTGTTTGCAATTTGTATGTCTGTTAAAAGCTCAACATTATGATTCCATACGGCGGCCGCACTTCCAGTTGCTTGGCCGCCCTGTGCATCAGTCGTGACTGATGCTTCTGCTCTGTCTGAAAGATGGCGAGCACGAACAGCTGGCTCAACAACGCGTGCAGCAGCGACGCTGGCCAACAATGGCCAAACTATAGTTGAAGAAATCATGGTACGGTGGACGAAAACTCAGCCACTTGGGGATACAAGTCCGGTAATAAAGAAACAAGAAACTGCGTCTCACGGAGACGGTAAAGGAATGTTTGGAAAGACGTAAAATGTCTGTGACGATCACCACCCGTTGGGTGTTAGGGAATACTTAAGGAGAGCCGTGCCCAGAAAAAGTCTAGAACACGATGAAGGGATTGTGAATCCCGTGGAGGAGGGATGTGAAGGAAGGTTGCGTAGAAGTCATCCAACCTAAACCGCAACCTCAATAGGGCTCAGTAAGCAGCCTGGTCATAGTGTCCAAGTGACTTGGCCAGCTTGGTCTCTTGGATTGATTAGGCTTATGGGTGCCCGAATTATGCTGATTTGCGAATAAGGACTGAAATATGAGATTCCAAGGTACCAAGCCTCCACAAATTGAAATAAATCCACTGGGAACTGTTATTGGAAACATTTTCTAACAGCTTCCTCACGAATGAGGGATCGAATCAGTTGTTGGAGCAGCTGTAAGAAGACTTATGGAAGGCAAGTCGAAATTTTGGACATCCGTGAGCCAGGCGCAATGAAGCAAAAGCATGAAAGCACCAACCAGATCAGAGACGAGCCAGACTGCGGATCAACAGAAAATCATTTCTCGCATTTAAACTCCACAAGGAAGCAAACAACTGGACATCGTCGATGGCTTGTTGATGAAGGATGTGGGAGGATGTTGGAAGGATTAACGGATGTGATCCTCAGACTCGCTTACATATCACGTGTGGATAACCACGTGATAAGCCCCTTTTCTAAATCATCCCAATTTCTGGGTGTCAACCAATGGATTCATCCAAGTTCCTGCTGGTTGATGCTGAAAATAGTTGTGTTTGAGATCAGTTCCTCACGGTGACAAACATGCGAGATGTATATAGTAGTTCCCGTACTTCATTTATTCCATTTAGATGCAGCCTCGCCTTCCTATAGCGCTGATCGTTCTATATCCAGATTTTCTACAAATATTAAGCTCTATTTTGCACGCCCAAAATTACAACAGAAGTGAGAACGCTCCCATCCACCACATGAACTCCAAATGCTATGCACATTACCACAAGGCGACTTCAAATGCAACCGCTAGTCCCAAGTTCGTCGAATCTTAGAACATCGTGTCCCAATCTGGAGTAACGACAAACTTGCCCATAACTTTGCCCATACCAGATGCGGTTCCGTATCGGGGACCGTCATCTTGAGCACCGCCCAGGCCACGAGCACCCAAAGCTGGTTGACTGAGTTTCTGTGTCTTGCCATCAGGATGTTCAAGGACAGCGCTGACACTCATGAACGAATTGGTGACACCTTTGTTGACAGCCAGCTGGTTTCCTGTTGCCCCTCCCCAAAGCAATTCAAATTTTCCTGATTTGCGTAGCACTAAACGACCAACCATTCCACTTTCATTTACATATTCGTTTTTGCTAGGCTCTAGCTGTGGCTCATTAAGTTCTTCCTCCTTGATCTCAATAACCCTTTCAGCTGGGTTGGCTGGTCCTGCAAAGGAGACTTTCTTTTTCGCCGAGAGATCAACTGGATTCTTTACTCCTGTCTTTGAACCTGTTATCTGTATATCTTCACCTAGCTCGACTTTGGACGTATCACCAGGGAGAGGTGGCTTTTGGGATGTGAGTGGATCGTAGAGAGTCGGGATGCGAGGGGGAAATTGAAAAAGGAATGTTCGGCCAGCATGCCGATCATCATCTCCAGCCATCAAAACATCTCCGTCAACTGGTTTTCGATACATGCTTGCGATTTCATTTGCGAGAACAGCACGATCTTGCTGGGTTCGGATATACTCTTGTTTATCCTCTTCAGATTGGAAAGTAGGTATATTGTCCTTCTTGGTTAGTCGCGCAATTTTCTTCTTAATTTCGGGTGAAGACGGAGCCTTGACCATCGCCTCATCGCTGCCACTATCAATATCCATAGTCTCCAAGTCATCGGTGGCTTGATTGATGGGTGCGGCTGGGGTGTTGGCTAGGGAATCATCATCATCATTACTAGGCTCGGGTTTGACACGGCTTCCACTCTCTTTCCTTTCCTTCTTTGGCCTCTCGTTGACTAAAAGCATATCCTCAACTTTCTCCTCTTTGACTTCTATTGTTTTTCTGGGCTTGTGCTCGACACGATCTAAACGAACAGGTTTCATTCCCTTGCCCGGAGTACGTCCTCTGCCCTGTGTCCAATTTCTAACTCGACTCCCTGTAACAACAGGCTCCTCGTCTGAAGAAAAGTCGTTGATATGCGCAATATCTACTCGTTGTGTTTCATCCTCATCGGGGTAGGCAGGTTCGAATTCGTAAGCAGCAGGACCAGAAGCGTTGCCAGAGAAGCCTCCCCCTCCCCCTCCTCCTCCCCTCCCACTGCTACCTCCACTTGTTCCACCTGTGCGATACGTGATTCCGTCCACACCTTTTTTAGAAGCACTGGCACTGGCTCCGCCGGACCTGCTTGACTCGCCACCTCCGCCACCACTGATGCCAGGAATCTTCTTAGATCCCGGAGCCGCTTGACCCTTCTCTGTGAACAATTAGCTTCCCTACTTCAGACCTCCAAAGTCTTTGACTCACGCATCTCAGGCGCAACGCCCCATAGCCCAGCACCAGAAGACGAAGGAATTTTCCCCCGTCCCATTGCATCGCCTCTCCCTCTACCTCGCATTCCCCTGAAATCCATTCCCCTCGCAGCACGTCCTGCTGCTCTAGCTTCATCTGCAGCGGACTGAGCTTTTCGCCTTCTTTCCTGATCGGCAAGTTCATCCAGCTTCGATTTGGCGGTTCTGTTCGCTTTTGGCTTGAAACGACTCTCCTTCTTGACCTTTCCACCTAGTACGGCTGGTACAACAGGTGGCCCTGGAGCAGCTGGGCGGAGTGGTGTAGGAGCAGGTGTTTCGGTAGGTTGGCTTGCGGGGGAGGTATTTGGGTCCATAGGGATGTCTGGCTTGTCGACATCCATGTCTTGACTTGCATTCTGTGCTTCCCTTGCCTCAATTGCCTCAATTGCTTCGCCTGCCTCCACTGACGGAGGTGCTGTCTGCGAAACACTAGGGTAAGGAGATCCGGATAATGTTGATTGACTTTCATCATCTTCGATTTTCAGAGTTTGAGAAAGAGCCGGAGAGGCAATTGGTTCAGCAGGAGCATCAGCTGGATCATCCGAGCTCTTCCCCCTTCCACGCCCTCTTCCTCTACCTCTCGTTCCAGAGCCTCTGCCTCGCGTGCTTCCTTTTGGCGGCATGATAAGGCTTGGATTCCCTTGTACTAAGTAGTCGGAAGATGTTATTGCAACATTGATTCTTTGGATCTGTCGAATTGTTCAGTTGATCAAGTACAATTTGAGGAGATGGATGTGATGGTGGGGCACGACTTTTTTATTCTCAGCCTTGTGTGCACGGACCTTTTTCGACAGCCAGGTTGGGAGGGCTCGGCTCATCCTCTATCGTCAAGGTCGAGTCTAAGCAACGATGACTACAACTGTCTGAGCTCGCTAGGAAAGCTTCTTCTTCTAGTATTCGGTTCTCCCCATGTGTTCCGGCTGGAGTGCAAAGGGGAACTTTTCAATACACTTATATTGTTTATGCAGTGGAATTTTAAAAGTGAATTATCCGCAGCAATAATACCAGGTCCTGATCGGCGTTTGAGTAATGCAGCTTCATGAATTAAATTTGAAAATTCCATAGTAATTCCTATTAAATCACCAGTGTTGAGAGTCTCCTATTCGATCATATCCAAAGTTGACTATTTATTACAATCTCTTTATCCCATAATATCCCAATTTCGCCTGCTTTCGGTTCCTGGAAACTGCTAGCGCCAGCGACTACGAGTATTATACAGACTATAGATACTAATACAACCACCAAAGTCGACCTAGAATAGCGAACAGAAGCACTCTTTGCATTGACTTGCAATCTTGGTCTCTTATTGCTCATGCTGGCTTTCCGAGATCGAAAACATGCTTGAGCATGATCTTCAATCATGCTTAGAGATGATTTCTTATCGTTCCCTAAAGCTCTAGTACTCTCGCCTGGCACTTAGAGCGAGCCTTGAATACCTGTAAAAACCTCTAAGATTATGAGTGCGGGCTGCAAACTCCTTACATATACATACATCAAACGCCGTGCTTATATCCCTCAGTATACCTAGTTTGTAAAAATTGCCAAATCTAATCACATTGAAAACTTATTGGCCTCGTAACTCCACTCTGTTCACCGGGTATCCATTGGAGTCCATTTCGACATAGTTTGCATGGGGATTATACCCCTCCTGTGGAGGCGGAGGAGGCCTGAATTGCCCTTGAGGCTGGCTCGCAATATTTGCATAACCTGGAGGACCGGGTGACGGCGTGGTTGATATAGGGGAAACATATCCTGCACTCGGAGAGCTATTGTATGCTGGATTGGTGGCTGTAGATGCAACTGGTTTCCGTCCTACTGGAGCTGCAACACCAACACCAGATACCTCCGGAATGCCAGGACCAGGACCCATTGGTGCTTGGCTGTATTGCACCGAATTGTGAGGTGCTTGCTGATGCTTCTTGTTGCGGGAACGCTTGATCAAGAAAAATAATATGGCAGCAAGCAAAAGGATAGCAACACCTCCAATTGCGATACCAATTATGGGTCCAATGCCTAGCTTTGAAGAACTACTGCTCGACTTTTGGCTGGGATTTGCAGAGTCTCCAGAATTGGCCGCGCCTGTGGTTGAGGAACCCTTTGCGGCAGAAGTAGTTTCTGAACCGCCAGAGGAGCTTCCGCTAGATGCAGATGTCAGACTTGTGGCAGTTGTAGGTTTTGCCCGGGAAGATGCGGAAGAAACGGTAGAGGCAGAGGCAGAGGAGGCAGAAGAAATCACTGACCCTGACTCTCCGGTTGGTGTTGCGGCGGTTCCAATTTGAGTTTGCTTAGATATATTAGTTCTCCTTCTTGCATGTATGGTACTTATATTCTTACCGTCTTCGCAAGTTGACTGGACGCTACCCCCTGGTCCGCAGGCACGCAAAGCCCATCGTAAGTCGTCGAAGCTGAGGAGGGAATCACTCCCTTTTCGTTGGTTTCACAGCAAAAGTAACCGTTACTTGTGGCAAACATAGTCAAACCTGCCTTTGCGCATACTGGGAAGTTTATAACGCTTGTCTGGCAGTCGGCAGCTATAGAAATCAGCATGTAGGTTCCGGACACCATTGGAGCTCGGCGGATTTACATGTTGGACAGCAGTAAGCAGTAAGGGCAGTTGTGAAGCAGGTTTGGCCTGATGGACAACACTGTAGAGTAAGGAAACCATATGGTCCGCCATCGCAGGCTGTTGACGCCGCAGGACATCCAACACCTGTACCATCTCGACCTTGCGACCAGCCGCCTAGATAATTCGCGCGAGGGACAATTTCCATTGCGCCCAACTTATCAAACTTTGGAACGGCGAATACTGGCAAGGCTAGGAGCAGCGAAGCTGCAATGAAGGATGACATGGTTCTGCGAAACGACAATTGAAGCAATCCACAGGTTAGAGAACTATGAAAGAAGGGAAAGAAAGCTTTTCGCGATGGATGTCCCGCTTGCATGCAACATATCGGAGCTACAAAGGGAGATGACCACGCCTAACACGACTGACGGATGGACAACATGTGGACCAATACAAAGAGAAACAGTCGAATGAGAAAGATGATTCAAAAGACAGTAACCGATTCTGGAGGTGTTTTGGCATTAGTTCCTCAGCCGCACGCCAAACTAATGTTTTGGAAACCTAAATGACCCGGCCGAGGCAGATTTCGCGGGATCACTGGGGAGAACAGACGCGATGAGGCGTTGATTGCGGTCCGGTCGTAACTATATTCACACCGTTGGCGCTCCATAGTAAATCTGGTATAACGGCTAATCCAGCAACAAATCGAGGGAAGTTCTGTTTGATTGCAAGATACAGGTTAGGTTGTGCAGGTCGTCCAAATTGTTTATTTATAACCAATTTGTCGATTCCGGCCCTTTCGGGACAAATTTGGCGACCTCCAAGACCCAAGTGGCTTGGTTTTTGGAGGACTGTCGTATGAAATCCGGAAGAAATTAATACCGGCTGCGACTTATCGATGAGGCTGGAAAAGTATTCAATGGGGCACCGGGCACCGCCAGGGGTGTTTAATTCTTATGTAAGCAGTTATTCCGTTTTAAGTTAGCCTAGCTCCAAGGAGCTTGGGCCTCCACCAGAATCCATCTGTTCAAAACTTTCTTTTTCATTCTCCTCCAACTCCTCCTCTTCCACACATCAAACTCGACAATCCTCCCATCTAGACATAGATAAACAATTTGCCAGCATACACATGCAAACTGTAATTTATTTGCTAGAACATCTCTCCTTGTTCGCTCTCTGAAGCTTCACTAGCACTCCAATCAGAGGCTACTCATTGAGAGGCCTTTACAAAGTTTGGATCAAAGATAGGTAGGTAGAAGCTAAGGTAGGACCTTTGCTGCCCTTCCTTTTCTCTGTCGTTTGTTCGTGGAGCAATATATTACACAAGTAAGAACACACCTGCCCCCTCATACGCTCTACATGCGCTAACACAATGCAGCAGCTTAATTCTTCCATAGTATTATTAACATTTTTTATTCCTTGTTCGACTTTCCATCCAGCCACATCCGCGTGATCCTATCCATCAATCACTTCTCAAACACTCTGGCCCTTACCTCCTTTCCTCTACGGACTGGTTCAATCTATGGTATAGGCCTATTTTTGGTAGAAGGAGAAGAATCCTTGTCCGATTACTCACCGCGTTGTCCTGTCTCTCGAGCGTGGATTTGGTGGTCCATATCTTTTGGTCAACATAATATAGTAGAATAAGGGAGCTTTGCGTGCTGTTGGAATAGCTACGGATTGTGAGACTGCTTGGTATATAGAATAAGAACAAGCCAATAAATGAATTGGCCTTTCACTTCCACGTATACTTTCAACTTACTCGCCATGGTTATGATGGTCTCTGATGTTTGAAATTGAGGTGTGATTCGGTCCGACATCGCTTCGGAGGTAATGGCATGTCTCAAATTTAGAAAGCCTCCAGCATGACTTGAAGGTAGGTTTTTTATCACAGGTACAACTCGAAGCCCAAATTCATAGGGATAGTGCCATGTATGGTTAGGTGCCCACACACCACAATCTCGGCAAGCCATTTCTAGTACGAGCTAAACATTCTCACAACGTCTCAGAAAATTGATATCAGCACTCCTAAATTTTCAAGATGCAAGAAACCCAATGAACCCCCTTTTTTACGAAACGGAAATTACAATTGAGCAGTTGAAACAAACTGAAGAACTGTGCTTAAGGACAAAGGTTAGAATTGTGAGGAAAGTCTCTAGATAATTAATAGGTGTGAATTCCCATAAGTAACGGGTCCTGCAAATATCCGAGCAGTTTCGCGGAGGATCTGCCGCCGCTGAGGTGATACAGCTTACATAATTCTAAGAGACTCAAGGGGGGTTTATAAACGTCTCCTGATGTAAATGTATGCAATGAAAATAAAGGCGGGTTATCTTTTGAGCCAAATTATATTGACCGTCGATTTTAAGTAGTTAAAAAAAATAAAAAATTAAGTAATAAGCTAAGTAAAACCATGGTGAAGGAATGCTGAGTACTCTACTAGGCTGGCTCTTTTGGCTAGGCTAAGCTTATACTCATGGAGCATCATAGTACTGTCACAAGATCAGTTGGTTGGTAACCAAGGCGTTGTTGGTAGGTGAACAACAATAAACACCCCTTTGCAAAAGGCTAGACCTAGTTTAACGTCGGAGTTCTACATGAACTATTGTCAAGAGATTTTTGGTGATACATGTTATTATGTATGAGTAGATGAAACTGTGAACATTCCGTAAATTTTCCAAACTTTCCTACATAGTTGAAATGACAAACAACACCTAGCTAAGTCCTCTGCGGGCATGCAGTGATCACCGTCCCCCATGGGGTAGCCGCCGTTCTGCTGATTTCATATGCAATTATTTAGGCTAAATGCATTTGTGATAACATCATCATGTGTCACTTAATGAATCTGACATCAAAGGTGAACCGAATTTCTTATGTGCCAAGCAGTGCATTTGATATTGAACGGACCAACATTTGATGAACTTTCCACCACAGCCAAGCAAGGGAAATGGGGTAATTAGAATTTAGAAAAATGCCACCAGTCACACTTGCGAGAAGTTTGGTGAACCTTCCACAAATATATGACTACCTAGTCCCCAATAGGCTCCCACTGCCAGCTCATGAGAGTTGGTGGATTCATTATAAGATACAAATTAAATTGAATGGTTCACGAGGATGCCTAAAAGGGTAGGTTACCTCGGAAGGATTGGCAAGAGCGAAGCTGTCAAATTTGCTGGACTATAAGAATGGAGGCACTCTCCAGGTGGATCCTATTGTCTCCGATCGACTTCAGAATAACTTTTTAGTCGGCCTATATATAATCCCTAGAATCGGAAAAAATGCATTTCACAGCTAGTTTATTAGCCGCAGTGATAGTAATGTGCTCTGGGGTAATCAGTGACTGTACTTGGCCATACTGCTCAAGAACGGGAAAGTCGTTCTTCTACGCATGCGAGTCCGATAACGATTGTTTTTCCATCAACCGAACCGCATGTGCGAAGGGACTGGAAAGTCCAACCCCATCCGGGACTGTGTGCTTCCCTTGGAATATTTTTGGAATGGCGAACATGACTTACGTGACAGTCAGTAAACCTTGGGAGATTTGGATAATTGGAAGGCCATAGCTAATTCTCCATAGCCCTCATGTGTATATCCATACTGCTTCAATGTAAACGGATATTACAGTTACGGTTGTGATACGAATGCAGATTGCAAGACAGTCGGAAAAGTTGAGTGTAAAATTGGCAGCAAATACGAGATCGGTTTCTTCAGTGGTCGATGCTATTAAGCGGTAGCCGGAGACGCTCGCGAAATATGCGTCGTGTTGACTGTATGTAGACTGAACTTAGCTAAGATGACGGATGATACAAACCAGCGCTGAGTATAGTTCTCAGAAACCAGTGATTTGGATCTAGGGGACTTTTAATGTATGTTCTGATAGTGCGATAGAAGGCGTTACAATCTGGTTGAAATGAATTTGTTGTTCTAATGTAAACTTTTTGGGCTAGAACACAAGCTAGCACAGGGTAACTTCTTCAACTTCCCTGTCATCCCAATTCAGAGCATCTTCAGCATCTTTCGTCACTCTATAGTATTCTGATTTTGCATCTGTAGCAAGGGTGTAACCACCACCAACAACAGAGTATAGCTTCTTCCCATTCTCGTTCAAACATGTTCTCAAAACCACTGGAACGCTGGAGCCTCGAATCAAATATAGTTCATCATTCTCTCGTGAATCTGGATGGACCATTGCAAGGGACTGATGTCCAGTCATAACAGCTAGGCGCATTCCGCTTCCTATAATTTTATCGAGGTGATCTATCAGGTTAAGTAGATCATCAGTAGTACCTTCTGGCTCTGTTTCCCATGAGACACTTTTCATGACTCGAAGAACCACACCATCTTGATCACGACGAAGGATGAAGTTGGATGTGACCTGAGACCATTCTCTCAGCGTCCAATGTGTTATTCTAAACCACGCATTTTTATCAATCCAGGCGATGAGTGCCAAATTCTGTATCAAACCTCGGCCCTCTGGTTTCCATAAGCTTGAGAAAAGTGATCGGAGGAGATCGATCCGGAACCGTGCCATCGTAATCGTTTCCCATATGAATTCTTGCATCTGAACTTCGAGATGAGTTGGGTGGCGTAGTGAGTCGTTAAATTGGGTAAGAGTGGACGTTAGGTTAATCCACTGAGGTCTACTTGTTGGTATCTCTATAGTCCCGTCACAATCAAATTTAGATGTTAACTGTGAAATATATCCAAGCCGCCTGCCAGCAACCCTTAGGTATTGTGTGTTAGAACCTAACAAGACTGGACTATTGTTGGTCAAGGGCTGCCACGTGTACTGGAAAGTTTCTTGAAACGTCAATCGATTGCACCGTTCAATGTGAAGATGAGGAACCCAGGATGGTAACACAAGATTGCTATTTTTTGGAAAGTTTCCCTTAACCCAGATCAAATTCAAGCAGCGATCCATGGCCATCATCGTTTTGACCATTTCAGTGAGAACTATTTCAAACGGTTGCTTGTAATTTGGAACAGGAACGAAGACGTGTCCGTCATGGCTTATACCCAAAAGTGCAAATATTTTATCGCGAGGATCGGTGGCTAGTGTGTGCTGTGTAAGCTGAATTGCCTCCAATAACGACAACGGGTCCCGTTTGATTAGAAATCGTTCCCGGATTTCCAATAGATGATGTGCATTTAAAAATGAAGGTTCAGGAATTGCTTGATCGTCAGAGTGAAGGGAAAGGTCTACTTTCATCAGTCTCAGTATTATTGCGAGAGTCTCCCAACCCATGGTAAAATTTCCAAAAGACATTGTCGCTTTGGACGCAACTGCAACTTCTTGTATGATCCATACCCTACGCCAATACGGTTCGCGAAAAATATCAATGAGAGATTTCCAGTACTGGTCTTTCATTGACGCGTCTAATTCTGGCTCTGACAACACGTCGGGCTTTGAATGTGTTGCTATTCCCAGCATGTATTCGATAGCTCGAGGGAGTTTTGGATCGGACTTCTCACTTACCCAGCAAAACACTTCACTGGCTTTAGAGTAAATTTCTCGCATATTTCTAACTTGGTGACTTCGCTCCTCATTGTTCTGTTGATTAATACAGACCGCGTCAGCCCAGACACGAACGTCGTTCTTTTTTTGTTTTTGGAGCGCTCTCAGTGCAGAAGCCAAGTTTTTAGTAACTGGAACTCTTTCATTTTCTAATAATATCGTTTCTGTCGATGCGGCATCTCCCCAGCAATAAGAAAGAGCGATATAGGTACCCGGGCTGATAAGTGAGACATGACTAATGGAACATGAAATAATGGAGTCATTGCTGCTCAAAGAGCCCAGAGTTAGAAGACGAATCTCGTGATCGTCAAAATCCAGCGGTCTGTAAGAAAAGAATTGCTGTTTTGACCGAGAGACTGGGTGGAGCATCATACTTGATTCTCTGTGTGCCAAATCAGACTAAGGCTGGGAAGAGTATAGTCACACAGAAGGGGTGGCGAGTAACTTGCCTCCTAATCAAGTCTCGCCTAAGACTAATCATATTGTAGCCGGTGGTGCCATTATGGGGAGGTCCCTGGACTATGTGAAGACCCGTATTGATATCCCACCTCTGGTCAATTTTAAACTTGAAGAAGATCTTGTCCCCATGAGGTTCGAGATCCAAATCTGCCCAGAAAACATCCTCAGGATGCTCTCTTTTCATTGGATATGCTGATGGTTTATCTTCAAAGCCATTGAGCCATACGTATACCCAGACTTGTTTGGTTCCGGAATTCGGGGGACAAACCCATCGAAAATGAGCGGGTCGCATGTTGATAACACTATCTGAAATGTTTCTTCCAATCAAGTTGGAAGTACTTCCAGAATACGCGTTAGTGACCGAATGATGATATTGACGCCAGTCTGAACGCTGGCCTGAGCGTTGGAGTGGTGCAGCTTATGGTATGGTCTTCTAGTTTTAAACATTAACGGATTTCAATATAAATTCTATGAATTAATTTCCGCGGAAAATATTACGGTGAACAATGATGTAAGGTAACAGACAGGCAGCAGCCAGACTCCTCCAGCGTCTTAACTCTTAAGCAAAAAGAGAGAGCCGAGTCACATGCATTACACAGCCCAGCCACATCTCTAGTTAAGCGAAAGTGTAGGTTTACCCCTGAATATGCTGCCTTGGTATTAATACAGTCACGTGAATATGGACATTTTCGTGATTCTGCCGAAAAGCGGTGTAGCAGGATTTGCGTGCCACGCACCTACAGCTCTGCTCTCAGTGGTTCGACCGTCTAACCCTTTTAATTAACTAAGAATCCTTACGAAGGAGTATAAAGGGAATAATCATTCATTCAATCAACAGTACATTAGTTTTCTCAAAGATTTCATAGCGGAAGGCAATCGTAAGCTCTTGTCTGAGGCTCGCTTTGGTTGATTCTGGTGTTGGTGGTGAGGTTGCAAAGTTAGAGAATTCTGTCGTAGCAATACAATATCGATTCTTCTTCTTCTATCTCTTGCCAAATATCACGGTCCTTGGGGTTTGTAACCTTCTACGTGTATGTCCTTTGTGCCGTGGCATCATGCCTCGAGCTGTTGATACCGCCCAGCGGAACAAGAAAACCAAGTCTAGCATTTCTGTTGGCTCCACAAAGCAAAGCAAGGCATATCCCAAAGCCAATGGCTCGGCTACTTCAATCCTAGGTCAGTTCTATGTTCTGGATACACCACATGATTTGATACTTTACCCGCTTGCAATGTAACTAACAAGTATATCCTCGCAGCTTCTCGCAAAAAACATTCAGATTCAGCTGCCCTCCCCGAACGTCCCAAGAAACGACAGAAGACTGCACCCGCCTTAATCAATACTCCCCCAACTCAAAAGCTAGGCATTTACGTCTTCGGCGCTGGCGAGTTCGGCGAGCTAGGCCTAGGATCCAAGCCCATCAACGGTGAGAGGCCTACCAATGTGCGAGTGCCGCGGCGCAATAAGCTCCTAGATGCCTTCAACGTGACCCAGATAGCGGTGGGTGGCATGCACTGCGTGGCCTTGACACACCAAGGACAAATTCTAACATGGGGTGTGAATGACCATGGGGCGCTGGGACGAGACACAATGTGGGAGGAACCTACGCGGGATATAGATGAAGAGTCTGGATCGGATGAAGACAGCGAATTGAACCCAAAGGAGAGCATGCCCACAACAATTCCCGAAAAGGACCTCGGGGGTGGAGAATATACGTTTGTGCAGGTTGCTGCGACGAATAGTGCCTCGTTTGCCCTTACCAGTACTGGCCAGGTTGTCGGCTGGGGAACTTTTTCTGGAAACGATGGTGCAGTAGGTTTCTTGCCAGAGGGAGCAATACAAGCAGCAAAGACAAAAAATGACGAGCAGAAACTCCAGCGTACCCCAGTCCTCATCCCGTATCTCTCTCAGATTACCAGTGTTGCAACAGGATGCAACCACATCCTAGCCCTCTCCCAACAAGGACGGGTCTACGCCTGGGGATCTGGCGGACAAAGCCAACTGGGCCTGCGAACTCGCACGACGCGCTACTCGGCTCTCTCGCCGCATCTGCTGATGATATCGGGGATAAAACAGATAGCATGCGGCGCGTACCACAGTTTTGCGCTTGCGGAAAACGGACTTGTTTATGCTTGGGGTCTGAATAATTTCGGCCAAACGGGCATAACTCTGGATGCTGGCGAGGACGATGCTTATATGGCCCAACCGACAGTGATTGACAGTCTCCGCCCGTACAAGATCCAGTCGATTGAAGGTGGTGAGCACCACTCCCTCGCCTGCACGGCTGACGGTGAGCTTCTGGTATGGGGGAGGTGCGATGACGGGCAAACTGGGATCCTTCTTGACAATATTCCAAAGGAGCATCTCGTCCTTGATTCCCGAGAGCGGCCCAGGATTTTGCTTAAGCCAACGGTTGTAAAAGGTATAACTGGAGTGACAGCTTTGGCAGCGGGGATTGATACTTCATTTGCGGTTGATGGGGAAGGCAAGGCTTGGGCTTGGGGATATAGCGATGGTTATAGAACGGGTCTGGGAACTGGAAATACGGTTGGGGAGGCGAGGTGTATGGTCAAGGGTGATGGGGTAGGGCAAAAGATTGTGTTTGTGGGTGCTGGCGGGCAGTTTGGGGTGCTTGGTGGTCTTGCTGAGGGTTAGTGTCAAAATATAGGAATAACTAAGGGTGATAGAGAAATTGAAAATGAGGATCATTGTTATTAGAAGCATCATTTCCGCTTTATTCCGCTAACTAGAAACCAGTCCATCCTTCCGTCTCATTGGGTCTGCCTCCTCAGAGTCTGGTTCCCAAGAGTCGCTACAATGGCCACAAGTCGTGCAGGGCCTTCATTCTCAACAATTCTGGATTTCCATATCTTTAGCCGACGACAGCTAGGTTTCAGAAAATCTGACCCTTTCTGCAACCAGTTTAGAGGCCTTTGCTTGGGGTTGAAAGTGCCGCATACGAAGAATATGCCCTCACTATGTGAGATAGGGAACTGGTATCTAATTCACAGGATATTTTAAGACAGGAGTTATTTTGGGAAAGAACATATTCCAAAAGAAAGACAGAGAATGCTGAAAGCAAACACATTTCAAGAGAGGTATTTCTGTCTTGACTCTTGAATATTTACAATTCGCTCTTTATATTTCTCTTCCCGCTTCAGCCTTATCTGCTTGCCAACCCTGACACCAGGCTTTCTTGCAACACCTATTATAAATAGCCTGTATTATGTTGTATATACCCCTCCGTGTCACCCCTCCGTGTCACCCCGCCACCTCCACCAAAGCCAACGCGTCGTCCCATCACTAACAACATCAAACAAAGCCAAACGCTTTACCACTTTGCACAACCGCAAGTTACTTTTCCATCATGGCGGATGATTACGATGACTTCTTTAATGAGTCTTCTGACGAGGAATACTGTGACGATATTGACGAGGACCTGGATGTAATGACAGCAACAAGAAGATCTCTCAACATCAATAATCATTATGTTGCCAAATGGACTATCGCAGATGCGTTCAGAGAGTTTTACCAGAATCTGTATGTTTTAAACCGACCCCCTTCTCCAAACGACTTCTACAAATTTGTTATGCTAATTTGTCTTGCAAATCAGGGTGGACGGTATCATTGAGACCCACTCAATCACCCGAAAAGACATTATGTATTTTCCCCAGCCGGAAACTCCTAAAGAAATTGTTATACTCCTTCGACATCAAGTCACGGACAAATTATTGGGTTTCATCCGGCTCGATAAAATGAAGGGGTTGGTACAAATGACCAATTTTGACTCTCGTCTAACCCCCCGATTTCTTGAACAAGGCGGACACAAGACAAACAACAAAATTCTAGCAGGTGCTCACGGAGAGGGTGCAAAATTAGGAGCATTGGTTCTTGTCAAGGCAGGTTACCAGGTCAAATATGAGTCTGCGAGCTTCTACTGGAATTTTATCTTGGGTGGGACCAATAAGAGAATGCTTTACTGCAATGTTACTGCTCCGAAGGAAACCAAGCTACAGAGAGAAAAAGAGGTTCGGAGGCATGAGCATCCTGATCACAAAAGACACAACCTAAAACCAAAGATCTGGGAGGATGTCACCCTCCAATTTGGGCATATTCGTGGTAGGTATGGAAAGCGAATTGAGATCACCGACTTCAAAAACTGGCTGAAGGTGGGTATAGACCTGTGTAGGCCATCTACCATCATCGAGACCTCCTATGGTAGCTTGATATTAGATGAAGAATTTCGAGGTAGGATCTATCTGAAAGGACTTTTTTTGGAGACGGCAAAGCGATGCAGATATAGCTATGATTTCGCACATGGTTATGTCAATCGAGACCGCGAGAGAGTCGCAGATAAGGATGAGGAAGCCGTTACCATGGCCAATATCTGGCGCAAAGCAATCAAAAGCGACGAAATTAACAAGAAGAACGATATTTTAAGCAAATATGCGGAGCTACTGCTCCATTATGAAGAGAGCAGATGGTCGGATGTTGCTGGTGCAGAAAACTCCCTAACAGAGCAGATCACAAGAGCTATATGGAAACATTTAACAACCAGGAACCCCAACATATTCTATCATGGTCTTGAGAATGCTATACAGGTATATCCACATCTTAATAATAAAAATTGATGGAACTCACTATTAGCTAGGACTCAGAGCATATCCAGAAGAACTTGAAGAAGGTACCAAAAAGAGTGCCACAAGCTTTGTGGGTTCCATTTAGAAACTATGGATTCGCCCGTACGCCCGTGGAACACTCCCGCTACTTGTTGAGCAATGCACCGAAGTCTACTCACCGACAAACTGTGTATTCGGAGAGCTTTCAACGAGTTCTGGGTGCTATTCTAGAGATAGATCCGCGCACCAAACACCTCGATGTTGTATATAAAGCTGGAGAGGATATACACTGTGATATTTTGATTGAGGATTCGAGAATATTAATCAACGATAAGTGGCTGGATTTTGAAGCAAGTCATGATGCCTCCTTTTGCTCGGCCTCAGAAGTAGCTGGAAGTAAGAGCAGTAACGTATTTTCATGTGACCACATTGCCACAGATCTCCATACAACAATTCTGCTAGAACTTAACAAAGACAATGAGATCTCAAGCCTAGCACATAATTCTCAAATGACGAAGCTGAAACTGAGAGTCAGTCGAGCTCTCCGACAAATGCCGAGACTTGTCAAGCTTAAACAGGGAGCCTCACCACGACAACTTGATGTATCTTGGAGAGACTTTGAATCTCAAATAATGTTTGAAGGGCATGGTTTGAAATTGGTATGTCAAGTGACCCTACATCGGGAAACAACCTGCGCAGCGCGGAATAAGAATCTAGTTGGCCCTATAGGTTAGTTTCAGGTTCCAAGTCTACTGAATGGAATAAAGACTGACATTACACAGTAATTCAAGAGCATGTCTCTCCATTTGGACTGATTAATGAGACTACTATCAGTAAACAAACGAGAATGGAAGACTGCGGCTGCCCAAGCAAGCTCGTCTTGCAGAAAGAAAACATAGCGAGCTTTCATTCTCTAGAGCACAATGAATCATATTTTGCCGTGGTCACACCTACGACTTCTCAGGCATTTATCGGAATTTCAGTCACGAGTATGAAACCGGAAATTGAGCGCCAAATCAGTGATGCAAATTCCAACCAAGGAACTGGTAACCCCAATGAACGGGAGCATTCTATTCCGTCCGAATATTCTTTTGATACCAATCACGAGGACGACGAGAGAGATGTTGAACATCCAGATTACCAGCAATACAGTATCCCAGAACACACTGAAGATAGTGGAATCAGCGCCACACGACTTCCAAAAACAAGCCCTGTCGTATTGTCTTCATTTACTGATCAGCTTACCCCACAATCCATCGTTCCTGCTGTGCGATTTCATCTGGCTGGGCAACCCGAGCAACCAAGTCAACCAATCCAAACCCCCATTGAACAAGAAAAATATGCACGATCTGAGATTGAGAGTTTGAAAGCCTCCTTAGAGAAAGTGAAAGCTTCAAATGATGACCTCCGAACAAAGATTCGAATCCAAAAACTTGTTATCGGTGAAACTCAGAGGAAAGTAGATGATCTCGAAGAGAGGTTTGGGAAATTTGAGAAAAATATTGGACTGTTGTCAGGTCATTCAACAGATAACTCCAACAACGCTAATCAACAGCTGGGGAATAATGTGGTACGCGAGACGAACTCCTGGACCAACGTCAATGCCCAAGCTAGACGAGAGCGCTCATTCACTACACATAACCAACATACTTCGAGACCGGCACTGTCTGACGCTACACAAAAAAGAGTGAGAAGCACAGAGGCAGATGGCTCCGATGCTAGGGCTTCTGGATCTGGGGCAAAACGGCTCCGCCAAGGCTCCCCTAATGAAGCCAAAAACACGAACATACCGGGGACCTCTATCAGCCTCAAGCCAAATAGTGTATGCGAGATTCATATCTTCTGGAGTGGAATACATTCCAAGGTCTAAGACAACTCGATGACAGTTTTTCTGGATGCCGTTTAAGGTCTGGAATTCCGAGGGTGTGCTACCTACCACAAAGTAGTGTGCATTAATTACATACCTAATCTAATATAAGAAAACGCCTTTCCCACTATATATATATTACTAGTATAGTCTTGAATATTCTCATGGTATTTTGAACATGTAAAAGTTGATGATGAGGGTCTAGCCGGCTTCATAAAAGCAGCAGGAGAAAGGGCAGCCTCTTAAACTACTTAGGTCAGGCTCGCAAAGATACAAAGAATTACAGTATTAAAAGCTAGAGTTTATTCAATAGCTAAAAGGGAAAAGTCTTTGGGATTAGCAGCAGGAAGGAATGTGCGGCCAGAGAATACGAATACCAAGCTTATGTGTCATATGTTAAAACGAGCACATGAACTAATAGATGCCATCCGTGAAAGGAAAGGCTTAACTCTTCTACCTTAATGTCTCAGACTATAACTTTCCCATTGAAATGATAGCACAGTGACGTTTTTCAAGGTAATCCGCTGCTAGGGACTTGCGTCTGACAATAAGTCGCTATGGTACTCATCGTAAGTTCGATAGGCGCATTCTTCAAGTAATCTTAATTCAACTATTTCCCATCCGTTGAATCTTACCACCAACTCCGTAATATCTTTGTGATTATAAACTCTGTCATCTTAAAACTACAGTATAAGTGCGGCATTAACAAAGTTCCGCTGGTGAAGATTCCGAGGGGCGGCTTCGTCAGAAGTGGATTTAGTAGATAGTGGTAAAATTCACATAAATATGATTATATGGACTAATAAGAAAATATGCTCTAGTTCAGGAAAAAATCACAATATATTACTCTGGTCCTTCTCATGTGTAGATAATACTCAGTCTCTAGTAATGATATCAGGCTGTAATGTTCTCCTCTTTCTCAATCTCTTCTTTACTCAGACACCACTTGTTTTGCAGTTCTTTGTCGAGGCTCAACGCATACACATCTTTTCCCCACCACTCACCCCAACTCGTAAGGAAATTCCGCTCGGGATCTTCAGGAAAATCATCGATCGTGAAAGCACGTAAAATGCTCGCACCACCTTCAGGCACTGTCTTAGCGTCAGGCATAGACATGTCCATCTTGAAATCAAGGTCTCTTTGCAATCAAAGTTAGCATACGCAATACGCTGTAGCTAAAAATAAAGGACTGCGGTACCTAGATAGACCGGTACCAGGAATCAAACCAGGAGACACGGTAATAACTTTGCATGAGTCAGCAAGCTGGCGACGCCACCAATTTGCCCCAAGAAGCTGCGTGAACTTTGTGCTGCCATAGAGCTGTGCCCAGCCTGTATTAGAATTTGCCATGAGATCAACATCTAGCTTGCCTATTAAAGTATCAGCCTACTATCAATTGAAGTAGCGGATTACCTACTAGGATCCGAAATTTGACGAATTATACCAGACGATACGATGATGAGTCGTGACTGAGATGCTATTAACTTCTCACGGAGTAAGTGAGTGAGATAGTGCTGTGCTAGTTGGAGATTTTTGTTTAGTAGAGACCTTATGTTGAAAATCATCAACACGTACAAAGATGGTTCACAATATAAGCCCCACACCATTTTGACCCGCGAAGTCCTGGACTTGTATTTCCTGAAGCTGCGCCCGCATTCATGAAAAGGTAGTCAAGTTTCTCTTCAGCAAGCGCACTGAGAGCGTTATTGCCGAAAGCCTTGACGCTATTAAGGTCTGACAGCTCCAGAGGAAGGATAGTCAAATGGTGTTTCTTGTCATATTTAAGCTCATCGTATGCTGCTTGGGTTGTCTTGGTATCTCTGGCTCCAAGTATGAATTTGTACGCTTGCGCGTGACCCAGCATCTGCTTGACAGTCTCAAACCCCTTCATTTGTCATTAGATTGCAAAAGGCTAAATTATCATCGAGGGAACTTACGAGGCCAGATGATGCCCCAGTAGCGACGATAGTCTTTGCAATACTTGTCATGTTGTGTATAGTGAGTGAGAGGTTTAGATGGATGGTGGATGTTGGCAGTATTTTGAGTTTGTGAAGCTAGGTCACTCCGCATTTGGGTAACTCCGCGTCTGGGAGCCCTTATGACAAAGCGTAGGCAACCAATCTAACGTGAAAGAATACCAACACAGGAGAATTATGAAGTCAACACAGATGGAGCTGTTAACAA
>Ga0247734_1000425_pt1 | contig 37286 bp, 32 predicted proteins | sample UWRJL103311B2_FD_180933 | JGI IMG/M metagenome (GOLD analysis project Ga0247734, IMG submission 180933) | Plant litter microbial communities from Arlington Agricultural Research Station in Wisconsin, United States - UWRJ-L103-311B-2 | ecosystem: Environmental > Terrestrial > Plant litter >...
ACTGCTTACTCCACAACATTCCTGCATAAGACTGACGTTGAATAGACTTCAGATCAGGATCAGTAACATCCTTTTGCAAGTCGTCATAGAACTCATCGGCTTCACGTATACGTTTTGCAAAGAGATCTTCAAAACCACCAAAGGGCTCAGAAATAGTATGATTTACAAACCGCATCCTGAAAGAAACACTTTCCCCGGCCTTAATCGTTTTGGTAAATCTTGCAGAAGCCTTTGTCCCAATACTATTTGGATTAACGGTAGTTGCTTTTTTACCGCTTACAACATAGTCATTGATACCGTCCTTGGGATATGCAGTGGTATTGGCTGTACCATAAAGCTTTTTAAAATTGGTTTCATTTTCACAAAACAACAATTCATCAGCTCCATCCAGATACAAATTATATTTCCCGTGCTTACGATGTGTAACTTCAATTAAACGGTTCGAAATACCGTTCATCATCGGTTTGTAATTGAAAGCCTCATATCCCCACGACCACGTATTCCTGAACATAATTGTCGGAAGTAACGTAATCGGCGCATCTTTTGGACCGCGATTGAAGATCGTCACTTTCATCATGATATCTTCTTCATCAGCCTTGGCGTGCTCTATGAATATATCAAAATACTCGTCGTTATCAAAAACGCCGGTATCCATAATTTCATATTCAGGATCCTCTTTTCCCCTGCGTCCGTTTTCCTGACGTAAATTATCATAAGGAAAAGCCTGCTGAGGGTATTTATAAAGCATTTTGGTATAGGAATGCGTAGGCGTGCTATCCAGATAATAGTACATTTCCTTCACATCCTCCCCATGATTGGATTCACGGTTGGTCAATCCAAAAATTCTTTCTTTTATGAGTTTGTCACGGTGATTCCAAAATGCGAATGACAGGCAAATATGCTGCTTGTTGTCTGAAAATCCACCGATGCCATCTTCTCCCCAGCGATATGCTTTCGAATAAGCCATTTCGTGGGTGATATAATTCCATGCATCACCGTTTCCACTATAATCCTCCCGCACCGTGCCCCACTGACGTTCAGATAAATAGGGGCCCCATTTCTTCCAACCTTTGTTGTCCTTTTGAAGGCTTAACCTTACTTTTTCAGCGCCGTGTGCCATTAATATATAGGATTATCTAGCTCAATTGAATTATTGTAAAAATTACACAATTTAAAAAGTCACAGTAAAAATGCTTAGTAAAATGTATACAAATTGGAAATTAATAAAAAATAGCTTTTAAAAAGTAACTGTTTATTAAAAAAAAAGTCATTTTATTTCAAATACCATCTTTTACGTATATCCATTCCTGTATTAAATTAACAGATTTAAGATCCTGATATCTTTTAACCTGAAATTCAACATTTCCTGCATAAAATTCTGTTGTCAATTTGGCTCTTTCAGAAGTTTCAACAAGCAGCGGATGACGTTCAAGATGCAACAAATTTTCTACATCTGCTATATATTCTTTAAACATAAATGGGTTAGGCAACTGATAATAATTTCCGTCAGCAGCAAATAATACTGGAACCGGAGTATACTTTCCCTCAGCATTCATTCTCCCGTATTTCAAACGAGCCAATGCATACAATTCGTCGGAAGATTCAAAAACAATTCCTTTTAAAGGTCTTTCTCTGGATTTTTCAAGAATTATTTTTTTGTCCAGATCTTCAAGAAGAAAACGAAGCTGCCATGTATTTTTTCCGGTCCTGATTCTTTCTCTGATAGACTGACGAATGAGATAAGTAAGTGCCTGGGTAACATTTAAACCAATTTCTGCCATTTGTTTAAAAATGAAAGAAGTTGGAGACATGCCTGGTATTGTGTTCGGATCGTGTAATAAAATAGTTCCGTCAGGTGTCAAAAAGCCATCAATCCGAACACAAACATTAATTCCCAACTCTTCAAATACTTGCGCAATAACCTGTTGTATTTCCTGATTTTTATCAAGAGAAGTATCAACAGGAATGCGTTTACGACTGGCGCCCGGCTTATATTTTGCATTAAAATCAAAGACATCTACCATTTTAATCACTTCGCTTGGAGGCAATGCCAACGGTTTTCCATCATCAAATTGAATACAACCACAGGAAAATTCCTGTCCATTTATAAATTCTTCTATTAATACCTGATCTTCTGCATTGGAACTGCTGATAAATAAAGTGTCAGTTTGATCGGAAAAATAAGTGTCCAGTTCTGCAATTAATTCTTTTGGAAGATAAATGCTTTTACCTTTTAACACGACCGGAAAACCTATTCCTTCATCAAGATTAGCCATTTTCTGAGCCCAAATATTTTTTTGAGCCACATCCAAGGAATTCCAGGTTCCACTTTTCACCTCTATCTGAAAAAAGCATTGGTTTACAGCCGCAATAAAATCGTCAAGAGAATCTTCTTTTACAATAGCAACGCCTATTGAGGATCCCTGGTGCGGCGCTTTTATAACTAACGGCAGGCCAAGATGTTTTTTTAAAACCTGAAACAAGATCGGATATTCTCTTGGAATCCACTGGTCATAACGAAGTGTCCAGCTTTTTTTCTGCTGCCCGTTTACAAGGGCGATCATTTCATTTTGAAGTATTTTATCAATTCCAACCGCAGAACCCATTAATCCCGGACCGCTGTATGGAATTTGGTACCATTCTAATAAACCTTGTATTGCACCATCCTCACAGCCAGGGCCATGCATGGCCAGAAAGGCAAATTCAAAATGTTCTTTAAATTCAGCGGGAGAAATTTGAAATCCTATTTCCTGAGAAACAGGTTCACTGGCAAGATCAGGATAAGAGTCAATGTAAGTTTTGAATCCATCAAGCTGTGTTTCGGCAGATGGATAAAAGTCCCTTATTTCACTGGCATACATGAAAGCATGTTCAAGTTTAATAAAGCGTCCAAAGCTGTCTACAAAAATCGGAACGGGCTCAAAGAGCGACTTGTCTAAATATTCAAAAGCAGTTTTGCCACCGGCAAAAGATATTTCCCTTTCACGGGAGGGTCCTCCAAAAAAAACTCCTATGCGCATATATTTCCCAGTTGGTGCATTCAAATCGCAGCTGCAATATAAGGCAGTAATTGAGATGAATCAATTTCCACTAAGGATGCATTTGAAATATTTATCCTAAAAAAAATAAAACCGGACATATAGCCCGGTTAATTTCTTTAAAATATTTCATCAAATCAGGCAAGAGCCGCTACATTTGACGAAACAACCTTGTTCACATGCGGAACTGCCTTGCGAATTGATTCTTCAAGACCGGCGCGAAAAGTCATTGCGCTCATCGGACAGCTTTGACATGATCCCTGCAACTCGAGAACTACGGTCATATCATCAGTTAATTCCACCAATTTTACATCACCGCCGTCAGCATGAAGATACGGACGTACAGTTTCGAGCGCCTGCTCAATTAGTTCTATTGTTTTTTCTTTTGAATCCATCATAAAAAAATCTATCTGCTAATTTGCAAAAATTTATTCTTAAAATCAAATATGAGATATATACTAAGCCTGTATTTCAACAAGCTGAGTTTTATCTTTGGAAGCATTTCTGATAGCAACTTGCTGTGCCAGAGCTTCCGCGGTATCTCTGAACGCATCATTCACAATCGGATTGTTATTCATGATAGCCGGTTTTCCGTCATCTCCTGCCTCGCGAATACTCTGTACCAAAGGAATTTGGCCTAATAAAGGTACATCAAATTTATCTGCAAGAAGCTGCCCTCCTCCTTTACCAAAAATATGATACTGATGATCAGGCAGTTCATCCGGTGTAAACCATGCCATATTCTCAACAATTCCTAAAATTGGTACGTTAATCTGTGGCTGTCTGAACATCGACAATCCTTTTGTTGCATCCGCCAAAGCTACCTTTTGAGGCGTTGTAACAATAACTGCGCCAGTTACAGGAACAGTTTGTACCAATGTTAAATGTATATCGCTTGTTCCCGGTGGAAGATCAATTAAAAGATAATCCAGTTCGCCCCAATCCGTATCTCCAAAAAATTGCTTTAAAGCCTGGCTCGCCATAGGACCACGCCAAACCACAGCACTATCCGGCGGTGTTAAAAAACCAATTGAAATAATTTTTATTCCATATTGACGAATTGGATTTATATAATTTTTGCCATTTCTTGGCGTAATAGTTGGCTGCATATTTTCGGCACCAAACATTACCGGCATCGAAGGACCAAAAATATCTGCATCAATAATCCCCACCTTTGCTCCGGAACGATGTAATGCCATGGCCAAATTGGCTGTAACGGTCGATTTACCGACACCTCCTTTTCCTGACGAAATAGCAATTACATTTTTTACTCCGGGAATAAGCGAACCTGTCTGACGTGTTGAAGTAACATTAGCAGTCAAATTTACGATCACCTCCACATCAGGACTTAAATATTTGTGAATAGCTGCTGTACAATTTCTGCGTATCAATTCTTTCAGCGGACAGGCAGGCGTAGTAAGTACCACAGTGAATTTGACCTGGTTAACGCCAATTTCGATATCCTGGATCATGCCCAGTGTTACCAGATCTTTTTTCAGATCAGGTTCTTCAACAGTACTTAATGCCTGTAATACTCTTTCTTTATTTATTGTAAATTCTCCCATTAGACGGATTACGGATTTTTCTTTTCAGGATAAAATCCTATTCATATTTAACTTCTGGTACTGGTAATCATCACTTCCTCAATATGGTTCAACACAAATAATGCATAATGAGTTTATCAAAATGCAGGAAATTCTTTGATTCTTTCTTCTATTTCAAGCAACTCCGCACGAACGTCTATTATTCCTGATATTTCACAAAGTTTTGATTTTAACGTATTAAGTAATTTAAACTGGCTTTGTGTTAATCCGTGCTGCGGCCTGTGGTTCATCATCTGACGAATATTATTCCATTCTTTCATAAAATCCAATGCTCCGGCATCCATAAATGAGTTTGCAAAAGTACGAAAGATATGGTCTTCTGCCATCTTATTTGGATGAATAAGGTCTTCTTCATAAAACCGGTAATCACGTAATTCGTCGATCATGATTTCGTAGGAAGGGAAATATTCCACTTGCCTGAATTTTTCAGATAACCGGTGACAAATTAATCTCAAAGTTGATTTACTAACTTGGTTCAATGGTAAAGTATCTTTGGTATGTCTGACCGGGCTGACGGTCAAAACAATATGCAAATCTCTACGGAAAGATCTCAATTTGTTTATCAGATTTTCAAATGGAATAAGAATCTGATCAGGATGCAGCAATTCTTTTACAAAACGGTCGGCAGGAAGTTTATGACAATTTCCAACAAGCATATTTGTGCTTTTGTGCCGGTAAGCATAAGCAGTACCAAAGGTAATCACAAGTACGTCAGCCTCTTGAATAAATTTTTTAATATTCCCGCATTTTTCTGTCAGGTGCTTTTCCAGTTCACCCCGGTTCTCAGACCATTGAGATGAATGAAAATCATGGTGAAGCCATACCTTATCACTGTTTTCTAAATACAACGCCTGATTTGGGACTCTTCCTTCCAGCGCAGAATCAAGAATCTTAGATATACTTAATGGATTAAATACTGTTCCGAAGGGGTTATTTAAAACAGGAAATTTATAGTCATTAAGCTGTTGTCCCAACACATCAGCAAAACACGAACCGATAGTAATCGTTTTGGAATGATGATTAATTTTCCAATCGGATGGTGCGATACTAACTTCAGTGTTTAGTTTTAATGGCTTCATTCTAATGCAATTAGTAGATATTACAAATTAATGTAGAATTAATTTAACATACATGAAAATGGCTGTTTACTTCTGTTTTATTTATTGTTTTAATATCGTTAAGCTTGAATCAGATTACACACACTCATCAACAAATAATGAATGAAAATGCTTACCCATTTACGCTTTCGCGTACAGAATTCCATTATGAATTTGTTAGTATCAGTGCTAAAAAAGAAGTCAGGAAAATAGTTCTTTTAAACGAGACAGCTGTTTCTAAAATTTATAATCTTGCATTACTAGATTTACTGGAAATGGTGAACTAAGTGATATTTCAGAGACTAATAATGATGATTTTAAAATTGTTATTTTCACTGTAATACAAATTATCAATAGCTTTCTGGATCAGAATCATCACTGTTTTGTTATTTTTAGTGGTAGTGATTCACGTCGACATCGACTTTACCGAATTATAATTAGTAGAGAGTTAACAGAAATTTCCAGAAAGTTTGTAGTTCTCGGAGTAAACAATGATACTCCATATCCTTTTGAAATTGATACAGCATACGAATTTTATGAAAACAGTAAAAAAAGTGCCAATGGTTCAATTCTTACCGGAGAACAAATTGTTCAAAAAAAATTAGATAAAGCTAATGCTACGCTCAAAAAGACGGATCTTTCTAAATTGCCATGGAAGCATCTTACAACAAAACAAGATTAATGAAAGCAATAAAAAAAGAAAACGCAGCTCCCAAATTAACAGGAGAGCAAATTGTTCAGAAAAATGAGATGAATGAATTACTTAGAAAAGTAGACCTTTCTAAGTTTCCAGAAAGATTAACAACCAAACAGGAGTAGCTTAAATACAATATGCAGAATTCTTATTTCCAAACAATCCTGTTTCTCTCCCTCAATCTGATTGGGTTAATTAGCTGTGCACAACCTGCGAGTACACCGCAGATTTCTGCTAAATATGAATTTGGAACAACGCCGGTTTGGCAGGATGAATTTAATTATTCAGGAAAACCCGACCCTAAAAAGTGGGGCTATGATATCGGTGACAATGGCTGGGGAAATAATGAATTGCAAAACTATACTGATAATCAAAAAAATGCCCGTGTTGAAAATGGGAATCTGATTATTGAGGCAATCAAGGAACAGTCCGGCAAACTTAATTACAGTTCTGCGAGGCTCGTTTCCAAAGGCAAAGGTGATTTTTTGTATGGAAAATTTGAGATCAAAGCCAAATTACCGGTAGGACGGGGAACCTGGCCTGCCATCTGGATGCTCGCAAGTGAAAATACTTATGGTAACAAAGGCTGGCCGGATAACGGAGAAATTGACATCATGGAACATGTTGGTTTTGATCAAAATAACATTCATGGGAATATCCACACAAAAGCTTTTAACCATTCCATTGGCACAAATAAAGGCAATAACTTACTGATTAATACAGCTTCAACTGAATTCCATATTTACGGATGTATCTGGACTCCAGACTATGTTGCCATATCGGTTGACGGTAAAGAATATTTCAGATTTGTAAAAGAAAAAGATTACCAATGGCAGCAGTGGCCTTTTGATAAATCTTTTCATCTTTTATTAAATATAGCTGTTGGAGGTAACTGGGGAGGCCAGAAAGGCGTGGATGACAGCATCTTCTCTCAAAAAATGGAGGTTGATTACATACGTGTTTATCCACTGGTTGAAAAAAAGTAGCTTTGAAATTCCAGTACATGGAGGTAACTTGCGGCCATGGATCATTTTGTTGTTTCGGCCAGAAAGTATCGTCCCGTCACCTTCGACTCGGTGGTTGGCCAGTCACATATTACTACTACGCTTAAAAATGCTATACGTACAAATCACCTTGCCCAGGCGTTTCTTTTTTGTGGGCCGCGAGGTGTAGGGAAAACTACATGTGCACGAATTTTGGCTAAAACTATTAACTGCCAGAATCTGGGCGAGGACGTTGAGGCATGTGGAGAATGTGAATCCTGTATCAGTTTTCAAAACAACGCATCATTCAATATTCACGAACTGGATGCTGCTTCCAACAATTCAGTTGAAGATATTCGTAATCTGATTGATCAGGTTCGTTATCCGCCTCAAACCGGGAAATACAAAATCTATATTATTGATGAAGTTCACATGCTTTCTCAGGCGGCTTTTAATGCCTTTCTGAAAACGCTTGAAGAACCGCCGGGTTATGCTATTTTTATATTGGCTACAACCGAAAAGCATAAGATCCTGCCAACGATATTATCCCGTTGCCAAATCTTTGATTTCAATAGAATTCAGCCCAAAGATATTGCCTATCATTTGGCAGATATTGCTAAAAAAGAAGGTATTGAAACGGATAAAGAAGCACTGGAATTGATTGGGCAAAAAGCAGACGGTGGTCTCCGTGATGCATTGTCTATGTTCGATTTAAATGTTACTTTTTCAACTGGTAACCGCCTGACTTATGAAGCGGTACTGGAAAACCTGCATATTCTGGATTATGATTATTATTTCAAAATTACAGATGCTTTAACGACCGGAAGTATAGCAAAATCGTTAATTCTGTTTGATGAAATTTTACGTAAAGGATTTGACGGACATCTATTTATCGTAGGTTTATTGGAACATTTCAGAAATCTTCTGGTTTGTAAAGATCCTTCTACTGTTACACTTTTGCAGGTTTCAGAAGCTGCCGAAAGAAAATATCTGGAACAGTCGGCATTAGCTGATATGAGTTTTTTATTATCTGCACTCAGCATTACCGGTCAGACTGACATTAATTATAAATCTGCTAAAAATCAGCGGTTGCATGTAGAGCTTTGCCTCATGAAACTCGCCAATTTGACACATGTTCTTCAACTAAGTTCACTTGCAGCCGTTGATGAAACGGCAAAAAAAAAAGTTGAGCCCGAGCAGCAATTAATAACAACGGAGCCTAAACCTGTCATTCCTGAGAAAAATGATGTTTTACCGGCAAATTCCGCCCCTGTTAATGCACCAGCCATCATCGAAACTGCAAAACCTTCGCGGTTAAGAAGTACAACTCAGCTTATTCCGACGACGAACGGTGTGCAAGCTTTGGCAGAAACAAAACCTGGCGTATCAGAGTATCAGCCTGCGGTTACCAATACCTCTAAAATAGAGGATCTTAATTTAGAAAATCTGCAAAGTGCATGGTACGAATTTGCGGAAAAACGCAAACAAATTAAAAATTCGACTACCGAGGAAATTGCTTTGAGGAAAGAATTCAAGCTTGCAGGGACAACAATAGAGATTATTCTGGATAACGACCACCAGCTTGATGCCCTTCAAAATATGAGATATGATTTGCTGGGTTTCTTAAAAAGTAGGTTCAATGAGCCTAAAATAGACTTTAATCTTCGTGTAGCTCCACATGAAGTAAAAAAGATACCATATACAGCAGCGGAAAAATTTAATTTTATGGTAGAAAAAAATCCTCGCCTGCTTGAATTAAAGAAAGCACTGGGATTAGATGTCGATTTTTAATGCGAAGATATTATTTGTTCAAAAATAGCTGGTGAAGTTTCAAAACCTGAGGAATAATTGCAGATGTTTCATCATTATTAATCACAAAATCTGCAATTTTATTACGGTCTTCGTCTGAGATCTGGCGCTCAATAATCGCTCTTATTTCCTCTTTCCTGCGATTATCTCTGTACAATATTCTCTTAATTCGTAAGTCAACCGGAGCCTGCACGACAATTACATAATCCAGATTATTTCCATCCCCGGCTTTATTCATAATTGCGGCTTCTTTAATTACATAAATAGCACCTGATTTATCAAGAACCCATTTTTCAGTGTCATCCATCACAACGGGATGAATAATGGCGTTCAGCTTTTTAAGAAGAATTTCGTCTTTGAAAACAAGGGAAGCAACATAAGGGCTATCATACAAACCTTCTGAATTGTACGATTTCTCACCAAGAAGATTAATGACTTTTTCACGAATTTCCTGATTATTATTTGTCAACCATTTTGCTCTGCTATCAGCCTCATAAATGGATATCTGAAGACAGGAAAATATTTTACAAACAACACTTTTACCAGATCCGATTCCGCCTGTAATACCGATTTGTAAGGGTCTTTTTTTATGCTCTTCCATAAAAACTACAATCTCACTTAGCTACTGTGGGGGAGAATTCAGATACTGGGCGACTTCAAAACTCACATACACATTACGGTGACTAACCTCTACCAAGGGTGAAACTGGTAATGGTATTGGCAGGCTTTCATCGTAATTGTTCTGAATCTTTGGAGTTGGAACAGTGATCCGGATCGTATCCGGATAAGCCTTTACCAATGAGAGAGGGCCATCAATAGAAATAAGTGATGGAGAAACATTAATGATACTGGATATCACGTAACCTTCTCCCATATTAATACCTGTACTGTCAACCCGGATTGGAATTATCCTTCGTATTTTACGCTCAAAACTCAACTCAAAAGTATCCGAGATCACGTAATTTACATGCAAGTCAGGGAATAACTCTGTAATCTGGTCAGTCAGCGTCGTCGAATTGATATAACTGGATTTGTTCGGATTATTAACTTTGTATACGACCGGAAGTGCATTAAAATTCAGCCACGATTTTCTAAGCAAGTTCCAGCCGTTGCCTGAAACGTTGACTGACACTCTCTTCGGCAATGGAAGCAAAGGCACAAAGGCAGAGTTATCATACACTATTTCAAGCGGATAACTCAGCTTGATGGAATAGTTGTCCTGATTGAGAACGTTCATCAACCAAAAAAACGTAGCTGCAAGCAGACAAACCAAAAAGGTCTTGATATTATTCTTTCCGGAAGGAGCTTCACTCACAGTTTATTATTGGTTAGTTCTATATTGAAAAGCCTGCTGCGGAATTATTTTCAACAAACAACTACAATTCTTCTGTTTGTATTATTCTGCTGTAACTGTACGGGCAATGGCTGATTTATCGATGGTTAACTTTACACCTTTATCAAGTTCAAGTGTTACTGTTGTTTCTTCTACCGTATATATTCTTGCATGAATCCCTCCAATAGTAACGACCATTTCTCCTTTTTTAAGGTTCCCAAGAAGTGTTTTTTGTTCTTTTTGCTTTTTCTGCTGTGGACGGATCATAAAAAAGTAAAATACACCAATGATACCAATCCACATAATTACCTGGTAAATCATAGCCTGATTACCGCCTGCTGCTGCCTGTGCTAAAAGAGAAAGTTTCATTATTAAGGGATACCCGATTTAAATTTGAAATTTTTATTACTTGATTTTTATTGTTCAACTGCTGGTTTTGGTGCAGCATTTACAATTCCTTTTAGTCTCAGTTCCGAATATGCAGGATCTGTATTTGCATAAACTGTAATGGTTTTTACCTGTGGACCTGATTTGTTTTTGCTGTCAAAACGAACATGAATGCTGGAAGTAGCATTAGGACTAATCGGTTCCTTAGGCCATTCCGGAGTTGTGCACCCACAAGAAGACGTAATATTGTTCAGAATTAAAGGATAAGGACCATCATTTCTGAATTTGAAAGTATGCTCTACAACTGCACCTTCCTGAATTGTACCAAAATCAAAAGAGGAACTATCAATTAAAGTCAAAACAGGCAGTTTTAAATCTGTCTGTTTTGACTCATTTCCTTTTTCTTTACCTGAGCAATTAATTAATGCAACAGATGCTATCAAAAGGAATATAAACGAAAATATTTGTTTCATAACGTAATTAATCAGCTTGCCTGGCCTTTTATCTGGGCCATCAGACGATCTACATCTTCAAGCAATTTTTCTGCTTTTTCACGCGCATCGTTTACAACACGCTCACTTTCAGTCCTTGCAAAGCTATCTGGCTGATCTTTTCTGTCAACTAAATCCTGAATTACTTCCTGAAGTCTTTCACGATATTTAGATAATCTATACGTTAATTGAGTACGAAGCACTTCTCCTTTATTAGGAGCATAAAGTACTCCAAGAGTGGCTCCGGTTATACAGCCAGTCAAAAATGCAATTAAACCGTTACTAGTTTTACTCATGGTTCTATTGTTTTTTGCTAATAGCAGTTCGCTTTTAGCTTACTATTTAATAGCATTAAATTAACAAAAACTATTCCAATATTATTAAAACCAACTTATATCTGCTATTCTTTAACAATTATTTATTATCAATCAATCCGCGTCCACTCTTTCTTATTACACCTTCACTGGCAAGTTTCACTGAAAGTACATCAAGAACTCCATTTACAAACTTACCACTTTTAGGTGTACTGTACCTTTTTGCAATCTCAATAAATTCATTGATGGTCACTTTTACAGGAATTCCCGGAAAATGGATTAACTCTGCAAGTGCCGTTTTAAGAATAATTAAATCTACCAATGCAATTCGGTCAAGCTCCCAGTTTTTAAGGTGTTCATCCAGATATACATCATATTTATCACTTTCTTCCACTACAATCCTGAACAATTCCTCTACAAAGAAGCGATCTTCTTCCCAGTCTTTAGTAAGCGGAGCTAATTGGAAAGTATCACTGGTATCAGCTGATTTTAAAGTTTTGATTGCCAAACTACGAATCAATTCACTATGGTCAACCCAATATAGATCCCTTTGTTCGAGATAGTCAAGAGGAATCTCATGCTTCAGGATAACCTGCCGTAAAATATGTTGGATGATCTGTTGGTCTTCTTCCGGCGTAGGAGCAGTTTTATGACAATATTTCTCATATTCTTCATCCTTGCGTAAAGCTTCCCGGTATATTTTCCGGATAAGATTCATTTCATTGCCCCAGTTGATTCCGTTCCGGATAATTTCTTCTTCCAGATTTTTATCATTTTCCAGAACATTAATAACCCTGTTTGTATTAAGTCCGGAATCTTTTGGGAACGGCGCTTCCGGATTATCATATTTTCTATCCCTGTCCATTTGTGCCTGGCGGGATAATTCAATTAACATGGATAATACCCTGATAAAATCTACGTAAATAGATTCTGTTTCATTTAGAACACGGCGAACCATTTTTTCTCCATCATTAACAGTTTGTCGCCGGTAAGCTTCAAATGCGCTGCGGGCAACGTTAATAACCTGAGGAGGAGTTTCTTCATCAGCATTCAGCTCGCCTGTTTTAATAAGTTCGTCAAGCGTAGTGCCAGCCTGTTTTTTCATACTTGTTAGCTTAGTACGATTTTGAGGCTCCATTGAGTTAAGATCCGGCGCAAATGCCTCTTCGATGTGATCCAATGCCAAATGACGATTGGCGTCAGCAGTCAGTTTACGCGCATAAAGCGCCTGAACAGCTTTTGTTCTTAATAATCTTCTATTCAGCATAAGCCGCAATACTAATTGGTAAAAAGGTACAGTAAAACAAAGAACGTATCTGCATTTTGTGCAGGGTTATTTATTAAAATACCCCGCGTTTCTTTTAAATTGACCGCAAAATTAGACTATTTTGTTCAGAATCGGAAAAATCATAAGCACGCTTTTAATATTTGCAACGATTTGACGACTCCAAACGTTGGTTTTTTTAAGATACCGGACAAGTAAAGTTGAGATGTTAAACCGAAAGACTTTTGATGAAAATTTCTGTTTAAATCTTAATTTGCCAATATCTGTTATGAACATCTCAGAACAAACGTATTAAAACAGTTGAAAACTAAAAATTGAGTATCATTTTCCGGAATGAAATCTGAATTTTTTATTCCTTTAATCTCAACGTTATTACTCGCCTGTTTTTTATAAATATTAAGTTTTTAAATCTAATTTTTTAAAAAGTGAAATCATTAAAGTACCTCAATCAGTACTTGTTGAAATACAAATGGTACCTGATCCTTGGAATCATCTTCACAATTGTTTCTAACCTTTTCGGGATCATTCCAGCCCAGTTAGTCCGGTATGCACTGGATCTTGTAATAGAAACGCTGGATATTTATTATCTGTTTGGCGGATCAGCATTGCAAAGTAAAATGTACGATATTTTCGCATTCAGCATTTTGCTTTATGGCTTGTTAATTCTGGCAATGGCGCTGCTCAAAGGAATATTTCTATTTCTGGTCAGGCAAACTATTATTGTCATGTCACGGCATATTGAATATGATCTTAAAAACGATGTATATCAACATTATCAAACATTGCCAACCAGCTTTTTCAGGCGCCATAATACAGGCGATTTAATGGCCAGAATTTCCGAGGATGTAAGCAACGTGAGGATTTATCTGGGGCCTGCATTGATGTATGGAATTAACCTGATCGTGCTTTTTTTCCTGGTTATTTCTTATATGATTTCAGTTAATGCCAAACTGACCTTTTATGTATTACTGCCGTTACCGCTTTTGTCTATCAGTGTTTACGTGGTTAATAGCATGATCATGAAGCGTTCCCAGGAAATACAAAAGCAACTTTCCGGACTTTCAACTTATGTGCAGGAAGCGTTTTCAGGAATAAGGGTTATCAAATCTTTTGTTCAGGAAAATCATTCATTTACAAATTTCCAGAAAGAAGCAGAAGATTTTAAAAATAAGTCACTTGGACTTACGAAAGTAGATTCGTTTTTTTATCCGATTATTATGTTGCTGATCGGTCTAAGTAACATCCTCATTATTTATATAGGTGGAAAAGAAATCATTAACGGAAATCTTACTCCGGGAAATATTACTGAATTTATCCTCTATGTCAATATGCTTACCTGGCCAGTAATGGCATTGGGCTGGACAACCAGTCAGATTCAACGCGCCGCGTCTTCACAGCAACGTATCAATGAATTTCTGGATGAAAAAACGACATTGGTTTCTGTAAAAAATATTGCCAAACCATTAGAAGGTTCTATTACATTTCAAAATCTTGGTTTTATATATCCGGATTCGGGAATTGAAGCTTTACAGCATTTTGATCTAAAAGTAAATCAGGGAGAATCAGTGGCCATATTGGGAACAACAGGTTCAGGAAAAAGTACATTGGCACATTTGCTTTGTCGTTTGTACGATCCAACCGAAGGACAAATATTAATAGATAATATTCCATTGACAGATTATGACGTACATGCTTATCGGAGACAAATAGGTTATGTTCCGCAAGACGTTTTTCTTTTTTCAGATTCTATTGAGAATAATGTGCGTTTTGGCTCTGTTGATATGCCATTTGCAAGGATTGAGCAGGCTGTAAAGGATGCTGATTTATATAATAATGTAATAGAGTTCCCAAATGGATACGGAACTATGCTGGGAGAACGGGGGATAACTTTATCCGGCGGACAAAAACAGCGGCTTTCTATTGCAAGAGCTATTGCCAGAGATCCTAAAATCCTAATTCTTGATGACTGTCTTTCAGCTGTTGACACCAATACAGAAAACATCATTTTGAACAATCTCAAAAAGATTATGGATCAGCGGACTTCTGTTATTATTTCTCACCGCGTTTCATCTGCTAAACTGGCAGACAGAATTGTGATGCTGGATAACGGTAAAATTATCGAGCAGGGAACACACACAGAATTAATGGCCAAAAACGGCGCTTATAAGGAATTGTATGAAAAGCAATTGATGGCGGAGGAGGTGTAGGATATTTTTGAATTAATAAATCCAGAAAATATTATGTAAATTTCTAATTCTAAATTGATTTCTTAAGTTATACTTAAATATCATTATTATGTTACAAACAGTAACTATAGATATTATCAATGACAAAGCACTTAACCTTTTGATGGATTTGGAACGTCTTCAACTAATTCGCTTACGTAGAGATGTTATTGAACCTATTGCTACTAAAAGCACAAAACGCAATTATAAAGGAGCAATGACTAAACAGCCGCTTCACGAAATTGATAATCAGTTGAATGAGTTACGTAGCGAATGGGAATAAAATACTTGTGGGACACAAATATTGTTATTTACAACAGCAGTTTCCAACAAACGCTGAGAAATTAATAGACAATATTGTACAAGATTACAAAATTATTATTTCAGCAATCACTGAGATTGAATTGTACTGTTGGAAAACATCTACAGAAAATGATCTAAAAATACTTCATGAATTTGTAGGAGACGCTATGGTTATCGAATTAGAAAAAGAAATTAAGCTTAAAACTGCTGAATTACGTAAAGAATATAAAATTAACTTCCGGATGCAATTATTGCCGCAACTGCAATGGTTTATGATTTAATTTTGGTAACACGTAATACCAAAGATTTTGCGAACATCAGGTATTTACAAATCCTGAACCCTTACGATATTGAATAGTCTAAGATCTTCTGAGAATATAAGTTTGACGTTTTACACCAAGCCGATTCAATTATGACAATTACCAAATAGATTATCAGGATGTATGTCAACAAACGTATCTGAGCATTAAATTCTGATAAAATATAAAAAGGCTGAATTAGTAAGTTTTTCTCATTAATCCAGCCTTTTCATTACATTACTCTTAACTCTCAACTAATAACCCTTCTTACCTCTTCCTTCAATTCCTTCATTTCCTGATGAAGATTCTGTAAACTTACATTTTGCAAACTTACTTCAAGATCGAAAGTCAGTTTACTGTTTACCTGCCAGAGTTCTCTGATTTCACTACGATCTATACGAATTGGAGCATATTCAGGATTCAGTGATATCAAATTGACATAAGTTGTCTGGTTATCTTTCTGTATCTTTTTCACCAGAATACTATCCGCTGTAACCACTACATACATACTTTTACTTTTCAGATTATCCCAATCGTCAACAGCTTTCCCTACAATCCATTCGTCCGATTGTAATATCGGTGTCATACTATCTCCATCGACCTGAAATCCCCTGAAAGTAGCATTGCGATATTCCGGCAAAGGAATACTAAATGCCGGCAAACTTTCAAACCATTGCGCATCTCCAATATTATTTGGATAACCGGCAGCAGCTTTTGCACTTACCAGCACGATATTTTCTTTACCCGTATTATCAACAGTAACCACTTTCGGACTAATTACTGTTTCACCGATTCGCAAATATTTTTGTCCGCTTTCTCCAAACAGCCAAAGCGGATTGATTTGATATTGCTTCAAAAGTTCCTTCACAACCTGACCAGGTATGCGGGTACGCCCTCTTTCAATATCCGCCGTAGTCATGCTAATACCTAACTGTTCTGCAAAAGCTGCTTGTGTCAGATTCAGTTCTTCGCGTATCTGTTTAAAGCGTTTACTTTCTTCTTCGATTGGCATATTAAATGTTTTAGAAAATTTTTGATAAGCTTAACATCAGCTTTTCATAGTATCAAGTATCTATAATCTGCTATAAATCAGTCAAATTACCAAGCCTCAGATCAGACTTTATTACTAACAATTCAACTAATTTGAACTATCAAAGATAATGATTTTTGGATAAATTCCATAATATTTTTGGCAAATATCCATATTATTGGAATTAATCCATAAATTTGTAAAAAATCCAAATGATTATGGAACGCACCATTTTACATCTCGATCTGGATACATTTTTTGTATCTGTTGAACGCAAAGCTGATGACCGTCTTAAAAATCGGCCGGTTCTGGTTGGAGGAATTGGCGACCGGGGTGTGGTGGCAGCATGCAGTTATGAAACGCGGCCTTATGGTGTGCATTCCGGTATGCCAATGAAAATGGCCAAAAATTTATGTCCGGAAGCTGTTGTAATACGTGGTGAGGCTAGTGCTTATTCCAAAGAATCAAAAATAGTTACAGAAATTATCAGAGAAAGTGTACCACTTTTTGAAAAAGCAAGTATTGATGAGTTCTATGCAGATCTGTCAGGTATGGACAAATTTTTCAGCTGTCATAAAATAGCATCGGAACTCAGGCAGCGCATTAAAAAAGAAAGCGGGCTTCCTATCTCATTTGGACTTTCTACTAATAAACTGGTTTCGAAAGTAGCCACCGGAGAAGCAAAACCAGACAATGAAATGAGAATTGATTATGGAGAAGAAAAAGGATTTCTGGCTCCAATGCTTGTCCAGAAAATTCCAATGGTAGGTGAAAAAACAAAACAGGTACTTTATAATCTTGGAATAAAATATGTAAAAACTATACAGGAAATGCCCATAGAAGTAATGACAAATGTTTTGGGTAAAAATGGTATTCTTCTTTGGAACCGCGCCAATGGCAGGGACGATTCTCCTATTGTTCCGTTCCACGAACGGAAATCAATTTCTAATGAAAGAACTTTTGGGAAAGATACAGGAGATGTAAAAAGAATGAGGGAAATGATTAGGGCAATGGGTGAAAATCTTGCTTATCAGCTCCGAAACGGCGATAAATTAACATCTTGTATTTCTGTCAAGATCCGATATTCTGATTTCAATACTTTTTCCAAACAGATAAAAATACCTTATACATCTGCAGACCACGTATTAATTCCAAAAATTGAATGGCTGTTTGACCAGCTTTATAACCGCCGGATGATGGTGAGATTGGTAGGCGTCAATTTCAGTGACCTGGTAAGCGGCAATTATCAGATTAATATGTTTGACGATTCAGAAGAAAAACTCAATCTGTATATGGCGATGGATTATATCAGGAACCGGTATGGAACGGATAAACGCGGCAATTCAATTCTGAGCTGGGGTACTACAATGGGAATTCCAAATATTGCCAGTATGGGAAATCCATTTAACGGAGAACCGCCTGTTATTCCGGCGCATAGAAATGCGTGAAAAGGTTATTTTAAATCAAATAAATTAATTAATCCCTGGTTAACCTGTTCTAATTCTAAATCCTTTAAACTTCCCAATTTTCCGATGACTAATGCTTTATCAATCGTAGTTAATTTACTTAGCCGGATTAAAGAAGGTTTTTTAAGGCCGTTTAAATCATCAGGTTCAAGCCTGACGTCATTTTCTTCCTGCCATTTAATTTGCGAAGTAATGAATGAAACTGTTACATCATACTCTGTTGAAATTAAAATTAAGGCAGGTCTATTCTTAACTGCTGTCAAATCGGTAAAGGGGAATGGAATTAAAACAATTTCGCCCTTTTTCATTTATAAATTTCCTTTAGATCATCAGAAGTATAAATATCCTCTTCGTCTTTCAGAAACTCAAATGACTTTGATTCGGCTGCAAGTTTTTGTATACCTTCTGTCAGAACCATATCATCAGATTTGCTTAAAAGAAATTCTGCAAAATCTGAGACCTCTTTGATCTTTTGATCAGGCAACTTTTCAAGATTATTGATTGTGTTTTTTATCAATGTGTCTCTTAACATAGTAATGAAAATTTTATTTGAAAATTCATAAAAATCGATATTAAGCTACTTACAGATGTAAAGTTCTTATGTTACTTAACTTTTTCATTAATAATAAAAGTAAGTATAAAGTTTAATTTCTCAACAACATGCTACTCAACTGTCACTCTTATTTCAGCCTGCGGTACGGAATGATCCCGGAGGAAGAATTGCTTAAAATGAGCCATGAAAACGGCTACGGATGTATTGCACTGACTGACATCAACAATACTTCCGGCTGCCTGAATTTTATACGAATGGCACCTAAATACAACATAAAGCCAATCGTTGGAATCGATTTTCGGAATGGGATTCAGCAGCAGTTTGTAGGATTGGCTAAAAATAACATGGGGTTTCAGGAGTTAAACGCATATCTGTCAGAGCATTTACATACCAAAAAGGATTTTCCTGATCAGGCTCCTTTTCTTGAAAATGTTGTATTCATTTATCCATTTAAAAATCTGTCGGACGAGACAATAGAAAAACTACGGCCTGATGAATATATAGGCGTTTCTATACAGGACATGGGCAAAATCAGGTTTCATTTATTGCACAAATATGCAGGCAAATTAGTCATTTTACAACCTCTTACTTTTCGTCATAAACGTGATTTCAATGCACACCGCCTGCTTCGGGCTGTTGATCGCAATACAATTTTAAGTAAGGTAACTGTCGCGGATACAGCAGAAGAAACAGAACAGATATTACCCTATAATGTTCTTAAATATCATTTTAAAAACGTCGACGAAATCAGTAAAAATACTGAAAAGCTTATGGCTGAATGTCATATTCACTTTAATTTTGGGAATGATAAACAGCATCAGAATTTACAGGTATTTGGAGAAAGCAGAGAGGACGATTATCAGCGTATCCGCCAGCTAAGTTATCAGGGAATTGGCTACCGCTATGGTGATTCAGTCAATGATGTGATTTTTGACAGGATTTCCATGGAACTTGACCTGATCGAAAAACAAAATTATATCCGTTCTTTCTTGTCAATCATGATATTGTAACTTATGCGCGGCACAAAGATTACTTTCATGTAGGACGTGGAAGCGGTGCAAATAGTATTGTGGCCTATCTGCTGAATATCACCAATGTTGATCCCGTTGAACTGGATCTGTATTTTGAACGCTTCATGAATTTGCACCGGAAAAATCCGCCGGATTTTGATATTGATTTTTCATGGAAAGACCGGGAAGATGTTACAAAATATATCTTTGACAGATATGGTAAAAATGGACAGGCATCTTTACTGGCTACTTATAGTACATTTCAGCATAGCGCAGCAGTTCGTGAGTTAGGAAAAGTGTTCGGCTTGCCTTTACATGAAATTGATGCGTTGAGCGATGGGAAATATGATCCAAACAAGCTGGATCAGCTATCTGCACTTGTCGTTAAATATGCAAAATATTTACAGGAAAATAACCAGCCTAATCACCTGAGTATACATGCTGGCGGAATCCTTATTTCAGAACGTCCTATTCATTATTTTTCTGCTACTGACTTGCCGCCAAAAGGCTTTCCGACCACGCAATTTGATATGCAGATTGCAGAAGATGTCGGACTTAATAAATATGATATTCTTAGTCAGCGCGGATTGGCCAAAATTAAGGAAACACTGGAAATCATTCGTTATAACCGTCCCGAAATACCTGAGATTGATATTAATGATGTAAAGCAGTTTAAGACAGACCCAAAAATCAAAGACCTGATCAGACAAGCGCAATGTATTGGCTGTTTTTATGTAGAGTCTCCCGCCATGCGTATGTTGTTAAAAAAGCTTGAGGTGGATAATTACCTTGGCCTGGTAGCTGCAAGTTCTATTATCCGGCCTGGCGTAGCAAAAAGCGGAATGATGCGGGAATATATTTTACGGCATCATAGCCTCGAAAAAAGGAAGGAAGCACATCCGGAATTAATGAAGTTAATGAAAGAGACTTATGGCATTATGGTTTACCAGGAAGATGTCATTAAAGTTGCCCATATTTTTGCAGGATTAACCTTAGGAGAAGCGGATACTATCCGCAGGGGGATGAGTGGAAAATTTCGCGGGCGGGACGAATTTGAACAAGTCAGGCAAAAATTTTTCAGGAATTGCAGAAACAAAGGCCACGAAGAAAAAACAATACAGGAGGTTTGGGATCAGATTGCCAGTTTTGCCAGTTTTGCTTTTGCAAAAGGACATTCAGCTTCCTACGCCGTGGAAAGTTATCAGACTCTTTTTCTGAAAGCATATTATCCGCTGGAATATATGGTGGCAGTTTTGAACAATGGCGGAGGTTTTTATGGACCCGAATTATATGTGCATGAAGCCAGAATGCATGGTGCAAATATACTGGCACCGTGTGTAAATCATAGTTGTGCACAGGCTATTATTGAAGGAAAAGATATTTATCTGGGATTAAAGTCTTTAAATGAAATTGAAGAAAAAACGATTGAAAAAATTATACAGGCAAGACAGGAAGAAGGGGAATTTACTTCAATGAATAATTTTCTGGACCGTGTAGCCATTTCCATTGAACAACTTACTATCCTGCTCCGTATCGATGCATTCCGGTTCACGGGAACTGATAAAAAAACATTACTCTGGAAAGCACATTTCCGGCTGAACAAGAAACTCAATAAAGTGCAGCAAAAACAGCTTTTTCAAACTGAAATAAAAGATTTTGAACTGCCTGTTTTTCATTCCTCTCCTATTGACGACGCTTATGACCAGATTGAGCTGCTGGGTTTCCCATTATGCAGTCCTTTTGATTTGGTAAAACATGGATTACCCAAAAGTGTTATGGCCAAAGATCTGGATCGGTATGTCGGTCAGGATGTTGTGCAGTATGGATATCTGGTAGCAATGAAAAATACCCGGACTTCGAAAGGAGAAACCATGCAGTTCGGCACATTCCTGGATCAGGAAGGACAATTTATTGATACGGTACACTTCCCTCCGATAGCTTCAAAATACAAGCTTTCAGGGAAAGGCGTTTATAAAATCTGCGGAACTGTAACCGAAGAATTTGGTTTTTTGACCGTTGAGGTTTTTGAAATAGTGAGGATGGATTCTATTATAAGGTAGTACAAATAATTATATCGTACGCATTGTCATTTTCAAGTTTAAAGGTAATATGATAAACATTTAAAGCAATAAATGAGATTCTTTCCAGATTAGAAACGACCTGCTTTTCTAAGATTAAATCCCATAAATTTACTTTAAAATCTAATTCGATAATTACCCTCTAACAACATGAACTTTAACAAATCTGCTTCGCCAGATAAAAACCGGTTTCATTCCTTTGGACTGGCCATATTAATGATTAAAGTAGTTGTTATTATTTCAATTCTGACACGTATAGCTTTATTAATTAAATCAGCTGCAAACGTAGATTTTACCTTCTTAAATATTCTGGGAATTTTTGGGATCGGGTTATTTTATGATTTGATAAATGCCGGATATTTCATCATTCCATTAATGATTTATCTCTGGATCGTGCCGACTAAAATTCTCCAGAAACGCTGGCATAATATTGTTTTATTTACAATTTTCTCAATCAATGTATTTTTTCTTCTTTTCAACGCAACGTCTGAATGGCTTTTTTGGGACGAATTTAGTTCCCGGTTTAATTTTATAGCTGTTGATTATCTGGTTTATACCAATGAAGTAATTGGAAATGCCGAGCAGTCTTATCCAATTGGAATTATCATTACTGTTCAACTTCTGGCAACATTTTGTATCGTTTATTTTTCAAGGAAACCCATTAAAAAATCAGGTATTTATGCTCCTTCTTTTAAATACCGGACACTCTGGATACTTCCTTATTCCGTGCTATTATTGGCCTGTTATTTTTTGGTAAATAATAAAATAAGGCAATTCACTGCTAATAATTATGTTAACGAGCTTTCAGGCAATGGCTTATACGAACTCTTCGCAGCTTACCTGAACAATGAATTAGACTACGAACAGTTTTATTCAAAAATTTCCAATAAAGAAGCGTTTAAAGATATCCGTATACAAATAAAAACGCCTGAAAGCCAATTTATCAATAATGATCCATTTAGTATTGAACGTAAGATCATGCATCAGGGCCCGGAAAAAAAGATGAATGTAGTCCTGATCAGCGTAGAAAGTTTAAGCGCAGACTTTTTAGGAAATTTTGGCAATACACAGCATATCACTCCCAACTTGGATTCGTTGGCTAACCAAAGCCTGTTTTTCACCAACTTATACGCAACCGGAACCCGTACAGTACGCGGCCTGGAAGCATTATCTATTTGTACACCTCCTACTCCGGGACAGTCTATTGTAAGAAGGCCGAATAATGAAAATTTGTTTTCTCTTGGAAAAGTATTTAAAGAAAAAGGATACGAGAGTAAATTCATTTATGGCGGATATGGCTATTTTGATAATATGGGTTATTTTTTCGGACACAATAATTATGAAGTGGATGACCGTACAAAAATCCTGGCTAAAGATATTGATTATGAAAATATATGGGGAGTTGCAGATGAAAATCTTTTTACGCTGGCTATAACTGAAATAGAAAAAACAATCAAAAATGATAAACCAGTATTTGCCCAAATCATGACCACTTCCAATCACAGGCCATTTACTTATCCAGAAGGCCGGATTGACATTGCCTCTCATACAAATCGGGAAGGAGCAGTAAAATACACTGATTATGCAATTGGAAAATTTATTACAGAAGCAAGTAAAAAACCATGGTTTAAAAATACAATGTTTGTAATAGTGGCTGATCATTGCGCCTCCAGTGCAGGAAAAGCTGATCTTCCAGTGAATAAATATCATATTCCACTTTTAATCTATTCACCTGGAAAAATAAAGCCGGAAAAGATGGAACGCCTTATGAGTCAGATAGATCTGGGCCCAACAATTCTGGGACTTCTTAATTTTTCTTATACAAGCAAATTTTTAGGTTATGATATTTTCAAGCTCGAACCAGGTCGTGAACGTGCTTTCATCAGCACTTATCAAAGTCTTGGTTTTATAAAAAATGATACTCTGATTATTCTCAGGCCGCAACAAATTTCTAACACATTTTTACCTGATTTTCAGGATGGTTCTGCCAAAAAATTAGTTTCGAACAAATTACTTACCAGAGAAGCAATTGCGTGGTATCAGTCTGCCAGTTATCAGTTCAAATATGAATTAATGAGATAATTCCACCGGCGCTTTTTCGTTTTAAACCAAATTTTTATAGAATATTGGGAATATAAACTTGTTCTCATAATTTCTAAACCACAAATTCAGCTGATTAAATGAAAAAGAACATTTTTTTTTTACTGGCCATTATATATGCTTTTTTCTCATGCAGCCAAGAATCAGGCTCTATTTCAGGCAGTTGGGTTACAGAAATGAATGAACAGCCTCAACATAAATATGGCTTTACATTGAAAGATGAAGGAACTGCTTCTTCGATAAACCTGAGTGACAGGGATTATAAAAAATGGGAAAAACAGGGTAACAGACTTATTTTGTTTGGCAAAAATATTTCAAACGAGCACAACCTCGATTTTACAGATACACTGAAAATTATTTCAGTAGACGACAGCACAATGGTTTTAGAAAGATCAGAAGGTCAAAAAGTCACTTACAAAAAAACTACAAATGCAGAAAAACACATAAGCAGCTTTCAGACTTATGAATGTTACGCTTACATGGCAAAAAAAGATACTGCTTTTATGCATATTAATATTGCTGACAGCATTGTAACAGGTAATCTGAAATACGCACTTTTTGAGAAAGACAGTAACGACGGAAAATTAAATGGAAAATTAAAAGGAGATACGTTACTTGCTGATTACAAATTCGTATCAGAAGGTGTGGAATCTGTCAGGGAAGTGGTGTTTCTAAAAAAAGGAAAAGACTGGCTTGAAGGTTTTGGAGAAGTAGAAGAAAAAGCCGGATCTGTTGTTTTTAAAGATAAAACAAAACTAAAATTTCAAAAAGGATTACTATTCAAAATGACTGAATGTCCGTAAAGTTTGGGCATGGGGTTAAGCGTATGGATGTAAGAAAATAAATATCACCTTTGGAATTGCAATCGTTAACTATACCTTCGTTTTTCGTACATTTTATCAACTTTAACTAAAAATAATGAAAAAGACTTTGTTGGCCTGGTGTTTCATCGGGATAGGATTTAGCATATTACCCTCATTATCAGCACAAGATTTATCAAAACAAAAAGTACCGCTTGATCCAAGTGTCAAGATGGGAAAATTGAAAAACGGTCTTACTTATTACATCAAAAAAAATACAGAACCAAAAAACAGAGCTGAATTAAGATTGGCTATCAAGGCTGGCTCTGTATTGGAAACGAATGACCAACAAGGATTGGCTCACTTTATGGAGCACATGAATTTTAACGGAACTACTAATTTTCCTAAAAATGAACTGGTTAATTTTCTCCAAAAAACAGGCGTTCGTTTTGGTGCAGATTTAAATGCATACACCGGATTTGATGAGACGGTATATATGTTACCAATTCCTACGGATTCCGCAGGCTTGCTCGACAAAGGTCTTCAGGTACTGGAAGACTGGGCACACGGCGCACTTTTGGATCCTTCTGAAATAGAAAAAGAAAGAGGCGTGGTTTTGGAAGAATCGCGCATGGGGCGTGGTGCACAACAGCGTATGCGTGATAAATACCTGAAGATGATCCTGAATAACTCCCGTTATGCAGAGCGTTTACCAATTGGTAAAGACAGCATTCTGAAAGTTTTTAAGCCAGAAACGATCAAAGCTTTTTATAAAGACTGGTATCGTCCTGAATTAATGGCTGTGATTGCAGTGGGAGATTTTGATGTAGCAAAAGTGGAAGCTACAATTATTCAAAAATTTAGCTCAATCCCTGTCTCTGTAAAACCTAAAAAACGTACTGAATATACCATTCCGCTGGATGGATCTACGAATGTTGCTATTGTAACTGATCCTGAATATCCTCAAAATCTGATACAGGTTATTTACAAACAGCCTGAAAATAAAGAAAGAACATTGCAGGATGTCCGTAATAACATGGGCCAGGATTTGTATAATGCCATGATGGGACAACGGATGCAGGAACTGACACAAAAAGCTAATCCTCCGTTTTTATATGGCGGCAGTCAATACGGCGACTTTTTGGGGAATCTGGATTCCTATACTTCTATTGCTTTGGCCAAGGATGCTGCTTCCATGGAAACTGCTTTGACCGCACTGTTGGACGAAAATGCAAGAGTTCAAAAATTTGGTTTTACACAGCCTGAATTAGATCGTGCGAAAAAAGATTTTCTGAATGCCGTAGAACAGGATTACAAGGAAAGAGATAAAACAAAATCTTCCAATTATGTTCAGGAATATCTGGACAATTTTCTTCATGAAGAGCCATTTATGGGAGCCGAAGCATATTATGATTTGGTAAAAAAACACCTGGATGGTGTAACTCTGAATGAAGTAAATGCGCTTGCAAAAAAATATATTACTGATAAAAACCGCTCAGTAGTAATAATGGGTCCTGAAAAAAGTAAAGATGCGCTTTTGACAGAAGCTAAAATACGGACTTTACTTGCAGAGAGTGGTAAAAATGTAATTGCTTATGTTGATGACGTTCTGGATTCTCCACTTCTGCCAGTTGAACCAAAAGCGGGAAAAGTAGCAAGCGAAAAAGAATATCCAAAATTGGGGATGACAGAGCTTGTTTTGTCTAACGGAGTAAAAGTAATGTTGAAGCCTACCGACTTTAAAAATGATGAAATTATTTTTAAAGCAACTGGTAAAGGTGGATATTCTTTATTCCCGGGAGAACGTGAAACAGGAATTTTCGCAAGTTATATGATTCAGTCTGGTGGTGTAGGACCTTATAACCAGACTCACCTTCAAAAATTCCTGGCTGGAAAAACAGTAAACGGCGGACCTTATCTGAACGAACTGACAGAAGGCGTTGGTGGAAGTACGAACCCGAAAGATCTGGAAACGACATTGCAATTAATGTACGCGTACTTTACAGAACCCCGGAAAGATGCAGAAGTAGTAGGTGGAATTTTGGCTAACCAAAAAGCATATCTTGAAAACATGAAGAAAACACTAACTCCTGAAAAAGTGTTTTCTGATACTTTAAATGCCGTATTATCCAGCTATAATCCGGATCGCCGGCCATTAACACCTGAAAGCATTGATAAAGTAAATCTTGACCGTGCTGTGACTATTTATAAAGATCGTTTTGCCGATGCTTCTGACTTTGTATTCACTTTTGTAGGTGCTTTCAAAATCGATGAAATAAAGCCATTGCTGGAAAAATATCTGGCTTCATTGCCTTCCACAGATCGGGATGACACCTATAAACATCCGAATATTTATCCTCCAAAAGGCCGTATAGAAAAAACGGTTTATAAAGGACTGGAACCTAAAAGCCGTGTATCGTTGATAGCAAGCGGGGAATATAATTACAATCCTGAAAACAATATTCAGATTGAAGCTTTGCAGGAAGTGTTACAAATTAAACTGATTGAAGCCCTGCGTGAAGAAGAAAGCGGCGTATATGGTGTGAGTGTTTCGGAAAGTACCGACAAATTTCCGACAGGTCATTTCCGTTTTAGTATTGGTTTTGGGTGTGCACCAGAAAACGTTGAAAAACTGGTAAAACGTGCTCAGGAAGAAATTAGTAAAGTAAAACAAAAAGGTGCTGATCCAAAAGACATTGAAAAGTTTGTTGCTGAAACAAACCGTAAAATGGAAACTGCTATAAGAACCAACAGTTTCTGGTTGGATTATCTGGATGACAATACCTTTTTAGGAGATGATCTGGACGAAATTTTTCAGCAGGAAAAGTTACTGAAATCAATAACCGTTGAAAGTACGAAAGCTGCTGCAATTCAATATTTTAATGACGATAATTTCATTAAAGTAGTGCTGATGCCGGAGAAGAAGTAACGAAATTTTCGCAATATTGTATTAATAGCCGGAAGCTTATGCCTCCGGCTATTGATGTTTATTCCCATAAATCTTCTTCAATCCGTCAATCAAAAACATCAGGTCATTCAGGCGGATCTCATACATTGTGCTTAGCATCATACCAAGTTTTCCAGCTGGGAAACCTTCCCGCTCAAACCATTCAAGATAAGAAACCGGCAGATCTGTAATCAGCCAATCCTTGTATTTTCCAAAAGGCATACGGTATTTTATCAGTTCTTTGAGAATTTCAGTATTGGGTTGGGCTGCTTCTTTCATATAATTTTTTTAAGCGATTATAATTCTGCGTCCCATAGCAGCTGCTGCTATTCTTTGTAATGTATCAGTTTGCGGACTTACAATTCCACGTTCAACTTTTGAAATATATTGTTTGGTTGACGCAATCCTCCTTGCAAGATCATTCTGCGTTAATTTCGCTGCTTTACATGCTATCAAAAGTGTTGATCCTATATTCGGCACTAAAGAAGTCGCAATAATCTCACTTTCATTTCTTGTAACGACAGGATCAAATTCAAAAGGCTCACTCCTTATACCATTACCAAAATCAAATTCTACTCTAATTTCCGGCCAACTTAGTACGCCATTACGAACAGTTACTTTTTTGAAGTTTTCCCATTGAGCAATTTGTTGATATAACGGATTAGAACTTTGATGCCATTCATTTATTTTATAGACATAATTAGTTTTTCGAATTTCTCCATCTGACCATTTGGTAATTATACTAAATGGTTCTACCGCAATTATTTCAGCTTCCATCACCAATGTCTATTAAGTTGATTCCATAACGTAAGCAATAACTCCTGATGATTTACAACATAACTTATGGCTTTTTTCATTTGTCTTAACGGTAAATTGCCGGCATATATATTCCCCATTTGAATTTCCAGGATACATTTATGTTTAGCATATTTTATATGAACATGTGGTGGATTACGATCATTAACATACATTTCAATTTTAATACCATCAAAAATTTCAACAGTTGGCATTTTACTCGATTAATACATTTCAAAGTAATCAAATAAGGCTACTTTTGAAATGATACTTTAAAATTTACTCCCCTGCCCGCAACTTCACGATCAATTCCGTTTTCATATCAAACAATTCTTTCTCCAACCCTACCGGATAAGTATGAGGATTTACAAAGCGTTTGATTCCTTTATGAAAATGCGATAACTGTTCCTGTACACGATCTCTCGTTTCATGAATAGAAGGAAGTGTGTAAATCAACTGTCCTTTTACAAAAATCGGGACAAGCAAATCTTCGTAAGAAACGGATTCAGTAAAAGAACGGTTTCTCGTAAAATCATAAGGATCGACCATTGTTGATTTACCAATTAGGGGAGTCTCAATATTAAAAATCATATCAGAAATAAATCCTTTTGCATCTTTAAAACGCCGGACTTGCTGTATACCTGGTGTTGAAACTTTAATGGCTTGTTCCGATAATTTTAATTTATAATCCCACTCGCCGGATTCATTTTTAATAGCTGCCAGCTTGAAAACTCCTCCCAGCGCAGGCTGATCATATGCCGTAACAAGTTTAGTACCAATCCCCCACACATTGATTTTCGATCCCTGAATTTTCAGACTGTCCATGATGTATTCATCCAGATCATTGCTGGCAACAATATTTGTTTTTTCGAATCCTGCATCATCTAAAAGATTGCGCGCCTCAATGCTCAGATAAGCCAGATCACCCGAGTCCAACCTGATTCCTGCTAAATCAAATCCTCGTTCACGAAGTTGATTTCCAACCTTAATTGCATTTTGAACGCCATGTATTGAGTTATAGGTATCAACCAGTAATGTAACGTTATTGGGCATGTGTTGTGCATAAGTCTCAAATGATTCCAATTCACTGTCAAAAGACATGACCCAGCTATGTGCATGTGTTCCTTTGACTGGAATCCCGTAAAGTTTTCCTGCCAAAACATTTGAGGTGGCATCAAAACCGCCAATGTATGCAGCTCTGCTGGCTGTCATCCCACCGTCAGGGCCTTGCGCACGGCGTAATCCAAATTCCAGTAAAGCATCATCCTTGGCAACCAACCTCATGCGGGCAGCTTTGGTAGCAATCAATGATTGAAAATTGATAAGATTTAAAAGCGGCGTTTCCAATAACTGGCATTGAAGTATTGGGCCTTGTATCCTCAATAAGGGTTCATTTGGGAAAACTGCCGTTCCTTCCGGTACAGCATCCACGCTGCATTGCAATTCCATATCACGCAGATATTCCAGAAATTCAGGCTCAAATAATTTCCCTCCGTCACTCCCCGTTAACGAACCAACATATTCCAGATCTTCTTCATCAAACCGGTATTCATTCAAATAATCAATGACACTGCTGAGCCCGCATGCTATTGTAAATCCGCCTTGAAAAGGGTGTTTTCTAAAGTATAAATTAAAAACAGCTTCTTGTTCTGCTTTTCCTGATTTCCAATATCCATAAGCCATTGTAAGCTGATATAAGTCGGTAAGCAATCCCAGTGAAGTGTCGTAAAGTCTGTTAATCATTCTATCTGATACATAAAATTTGAAATGCCTAATTACAAAAAAATTCCCGGCTTAAGCTAAACCGGGAACATATCGCACAGCTGATAAAGACAAATAATAGAATTACTAAGTACTAATTCGAACCTCCGCAGGACACTAGTTGGTTACGAATTTTAAATTTTTTTTATTTTTATTTAATTTTTTTTGTTTAACGAATCTCAAATAAAAATAAACTTATATTGCTGAATATTAGTGACTTACATTACGTATATTATAATTCAACATTCAACAGTTTTTATATCTAAAATAATTATATGTCGAATTGTTAATCAATCTAAGTGAATAGTTTAACCGTATATTATTTAGTTCCGGTTTTGCTCTATCCACACTAATAGTAAAAACTTTATGAATCATACAGTAGAAGCTAAGGTTAGATCGGTCGCGTCTAACATTCGAAAGATCAGGGAGTACAGAGATTATACCCAGGATTACCTGGCAATGAAATTGGGTATTTCACAAAACGCATACAGTAAAATTGAGTTGGCCTATACACGCATTACATTAGAACGTCTGATACAGATTGCACAGGTTTTAGAAGTAGATTCTGTGGATCTTATTAATAGCAGTGGTGAAGACCTAATCCGGCTGCATACGATACAGACAAGACACAATAATTAAAAACCTTTGTAAACCTATCATCTATCAATGTTTAGCATGAAGATTTTAGCTGACAGCTAAAATCTTCATGCTAATTTACCCTCCTCTTTTTATTTTTTATTCATGTATTGAAACTGTTTTCAATAGCGAAAATTTCTATCTTTTATCCCACCAAACCTTTGAGACGTAAGTGTCGCCTTTCGACAATCTTGCAGATGCTTCTTTATAATTTGCCTCGTTAAGTAATGCTTCGCGTGAAGAATAAATAGTACGACGGGGAATGGTACCGTTGGTTGAACCCGCAAAAGGCCCAGGTTTTAAAGCAGGATAACCCATTCTTCTCCATTCAATAAAAGCTTCATAAGAGCGCCCGAATAATTGTATCCATTTTTGCGTTCCGATCCTTTCCAGTTTTTGTTCTTTTGTCAGTCCGGTAAAGGAAAGTTGTGCATCAAAACTTGCAGGAACAGTTGTTACATTATAAGGAGATTGCGCCATAGCCGCTTTTACTCCAGCCTGATAAAATCCTTCTGCTTGTGCTGTGGTAGCACCCCATCCTTCCAAAGCCGCTTCTGCTTTATAAAACGAAACATCAGAAAACGACATAGCTATACATGGAATAGCAGGACTAAAATCTCTGTTAAAAAATGTGGCAGTCGAAGCAGTTGAATAATCATCTTTAATGATCGTTTTTAAGATCGCATCCGTGAGCGCAACACCAATTCCTTTATATGCAGGCGTACCGGCTTTTACAGAATTGACACTTGGCTGTGCAATCCTTGGCAGACGCGGATCATTTGTGGATACCAACTGCGTTACAAAAGCATCAGCCAGATATTTAAGATCCGGACTACCAGCCAGAAAATGGTTTAACACCGGATGTACGTTGGCATTAGTGGCATTATTATAAGTTGGAATAGCAGCATTATCGCTGTTACTTTCCATCAAAGGCTGCCCCATGGCTTCAGTTATAGTTTTTTGAGCTAATGCTGCATCTGCATATCTGATACGCATTCCCAGTCTTAATTTAAGTGAGTTTGCGTATTTTTTCCATTTGGCAACATCTCCCTTATAATAAAAATCAGCGCTGCCATAACTTGCATCTGATGCATTTAGTTGGGCAGTAGCAGCATCCAGATCTGTAATTAATGATTTATAAATAGATTCCTGTGTATCAAAAACCGGTTTTGTATTGACATCTTCCTGTCCCAATGCAGTTTGTGAATAGGGAACATCGCCAAATAAATCCGTTAATCTTTGCCAGATTGAAATTTCCACAATTTTAGCAATGGCCAGTTTTGTTCTTCCGGCAGGATCGTTTTCCAGTCCTTTCAAAACCTGATTACGTATCTGGCTGATATTCCTGATTAAAGTGTAATGTCCTTCCCAGGTGCTGTTATCGCTTTGTTCGACATAACGGGAACTGGAAATTAAAACACCGCCAGCCCATTGCTGTATCCATGAGCCAAACTGATTATTAGGATATTCATAACCTTCGGCAAAGGCAGCGTCTTTCTGTACTTTGGACAATACCAGTCCCGGATCGATTGTAGTTACCGAAGTTGGCGGGGTATTAATTTTCTCAAAATCATCGGTACAAGCCTGCATGAAACAAACCACGCCCGTCAGTATAATTGATTTAAATATATTTTTCATTTCTGTCAATAATTTCTGTTGATAGTATTACAATTCCACATTCAGGCTCACTCCAAAATAACGCAGCAACGGCAAAGCAGTTGATTCCAATCCTAATGATGAATTACTCACATTAAACGAAGAAGCCTCCGGTGCAAAACCTTCTGTTTTACGCTGCAGATAAAAAAGATTCCGGCCATAAATACCGGCACGGATTCCTTTAAATGGTGTACGGTTTACCAATTTCGTTGGCAGTGAATAATTAAGCGTTAATTCACGGAACATTACATAACTGGCATCATTCAGCATTTCCTCAGGTATTACATTGTCCTTATCAGGCGCCACTACATTCCAGTAATCCTGTGCACGAACCTGCTTTGTGTTTGCTTGTCCGGTTCCGGTATACGATCCGTCTCCGTTTTTTGAAGCCACAACTCCTTCGGCTATATAAGTACCATCACGACCCGGCAATGTTTTTTTAATCGTACCATAAACCAACTCTTCACGCATACTTTGTGAATAAATTTTACCGCCCTGACTAATATCGATCAATCCTGAAAGTGAAATTCCTTTATAACGGAAGCTATTGTTAAAACCACCGATCCAGCTTGGCAAAGCATTGCCCATTTCATAAAGTATTTTGGCATTGGATTTCAAAGGCAGGCCAGTCGCCGGATCAATAAGACGGTTACCATTTTCGTCACGCAGCCATTGAAAACCATTTCCTATAATTGTTCCAAAAGGCTTACCTGGTACCGCAACTACATTGACGCCGCGATCTGTACCAAGCACATAAGTATCCACACCCGGAGCAAGTGAAACAACTTTATTACGATTTCGGGAAAAATTGAATGTTGCATCCCATGTAAAACCCGAAGCCGTTTTAACGGGAGTTCCATTCAAAGTCAGCTCCACACCCTTATTTCGAATTTCTCCTGCATTGATACGACGGGAAGCGAATGTGCTGGATGGAGGCAACGGCACATCCAGGATCTGATTTCTGGTTGTTGCATCATAATATGAAAATGCCAAACCTGCACGATTTTTGAAGAAACGTGCTTCCACACCTACTTCTATGGAAGTAGTCAGCTCGTTTTTAAGATTAGGATCCGGAATTGTTGAAGTAAAAGATGCCAAAGGAATTCCGCCATGCGCATTTTGATCCAATGAATAATTACCCGTCAGCTGATAAGGCGAACCCGAACTACCGGCCTGTGCAACTGATCCTCTCAATTTCAGGAAACTAAGCACATCGCTTTGAATATTAAATGCATCAGTAATGACAAAACTTGCACTAACGGCAGGATAGAAAAAGGAATTATTTGCCGGAGAAAGTGTAGAAGACCAGTCATTTCTGGCAGAAAAATCCAGAAACAAAAACTCTTTGTAACCAACCTGCCCGGATAAATAAACAGAGTTAATGGATGATTCAGTTAACCCGAACACATAGGAATTGGTCAATGTATTATTAATGGCATATAACCCGGGCACAATAAATTCGCTTCCTGTATTTCCTGTTGTCCGTGAATAATATTTCTGATGATTAGCTCCCAGATTCAATGCAAAAGTAACGTCCTTTGACAATTGTGGTGTTAACGACAAAAGTACATCACTGTTATCTTCCCGAACGCGTGTTACCTGTTCCTGTATATCCCCGTTTTTATTTGCGCTTTGATAAGTTCCTCTTTCACGGTAACGGAAACGCTGGTCGGTATAAAAATCTGTTCCTGTTTTTGCTGTCAAACGAATCCAGTCGTTGAACTGATAACTTAACCGGATCAATCCAAGCAAACGCTGACGGTCATCTGAATTTAAAGTATGGTCTCTCGTCCAGTAAGGATTAGCTGTCGATGAGTTGGTTGCATACGTTTTTTCCAAACCTACATAAGGAACAGTTCCATAACCCAGCTGCTTGCTGATATCTTCGGCAGTCCATGCAGAATTGGCAAGGATACTCATGGGAATACTTCTTGGCTGACTAATAAATATATAAGCAGGATTATCACTCGCATCTGAAACCGTCGGACGATTTTCTCCTTTCTGACCGATGTAATTGGCTTTTACATCCAGTTCCATTTTTGAAGTAAGTTTGGCAACTGTTCTCAAATTCACGTTATTTCGTTTTAGCGTGTTTTTGGGTGTATAACCATCAATATTGGTATTGCCATAAGACAAGCGATAATTGATATTGTCATTTCCGCCTTCCAGACTGATATTATTTATCAGCTGTTTTTCAGTTTTAAAAAATTGCTGAAAAGTATTTGGCTGCGGTGTAAAGTTGAGCACGTTTCCCCATTGATCTTCATATTGCTGGCCTTCCATTTTTGGTCCCCAGCTGGCCCTTGTAAACCGGTCGCGGCCGCCGCTTGTTTTAGGCATTCCCTGAATATTTGCCGCTTGTGCTGCTGCCCAGGTATATATTTTACCATCAGTTCCACGGAAATGAGTAAAAGTTCCATCCAACCCTTGCCCGTATTCGTCCTGAAAATCAGGCAGAACAAGTGCATTACCGGAAGAATAATCTACGCCGTATTTTATTCCGATTCCTTTACGTGATTTACCCGATTTCGTAGTAATCAAAATCACACCATTGCTTCCGCGCTGCCCATAAAGTGCAGCAGCATTTGGTCCTTTTAAAACAGAAATTGTCTCAACATCCTCTGGGTTAATATTGGAAATACCATCGCCATAATCAATTCCTCCACTGCTTCCCGGTGAATTCGGATTGCTGTTATCCATCGGAATCCCGTCAATTACATACAATGGCTGACTGTTTCCAACCAGAGAATTCGCTCCCCGGATTACCACACGTGAAGAACCGCCTGCGCCATTAGCCGAACGTGTAACCTGCACACCTGCCATTTTACCAGCAAGTGTTGTAGCAAGATTAGCCTCTTTGGCAGTAGATATTGCTTCGCCGCCAATTTCCTGCACCGAATATCCCAGTGCTCTTTTATCCCTTTTAATTCCCAAAGCAGTAACTACCACTTCTGATAAATTCTGGGTGTCTTCCAACAAAGTGATATTGATCTCAGACTGATTACCGACAATCACTTCCTTTCTTACATAACCGACAAATGAAAATACCAGAGTGGCTTTATCATCATCCGCCGCAATCTCGTACTTCCCGGCAACGTCCGTAGCGGTTCCACGCGTGGTACCCTTCACAAGTACACTTACGCCAATAAGTGCTTCCCCTTTTGCATCAATTACTGTACCGCGTACGGTTTGCTGCGCATAAGAAAATGCAGTTAAAAAACAGAACAGAAATGTCCATCCAATCTTTCGGAAGTACAAGGAATAGTAGTTTTTCTTCATAATCGTTAAATTAAATTAGTGTCAGAATGTATAATCAGCATTTTTCGACAAATTGAGCCTAAATAATGCCTTCATTAAATATACAAAAGGTTATTAGAAACTGTTATTAGTTCATGTATTTTTTGCACTATAAGCTTTTATTCTATTGTAGCTGGGAATTTACGCTTTAAAATGGGGGAAGCCCGCCGACAATCCGGCTCGTCATTCAACCTTCTTTTTCAACCATTCAAACTTTTTTTCTCGCTTCATGCAACTTTCCTGCTTCACTTTGTATCTATGTTTTGAGTTACAAAATGTACATATCCATTCAACACGTAAAAAGAACCATTCATAAAATTTTAGGTTCTATGTTATACCAAGTACTTATCTTTGCATTGTACTAGAAGTTGAAACAAGAGTTACTTAATTACAATTTAAATATCTCTTGTAACAGTGAATTAGCCATTTGAAATAACTCATTTATTAGCCATGAAATTCTTTACAAACCTAACGGCAGCGCTGCTGCTTAGCGCAAGCTTTGTGCTTGCCCAAACACAAAACCCCTCTCCCACCGGAAAAATTTCCGGTTCAATTCTGGATGAAAAGGCATTGCCATTTCCATTTGTTAATGTGCTTTTGCTCCATGCAAAAGATTCTGTTTTAATAAAAGGAATGGCAGCAGATGAAAATGGCAAGTTTCTGTTCGAACAGATTAACGATGGTCAATACCTGACGCTGGTTTCAATGGTTGGTTATCAAAAGGAATACAGCAAAGTTTTTTCAGTCAATAAAAATACAGTCAATCTTCCGGTCATATCTTTGAAAACAGATATTCAGTCATTAAATGAGGTAACTGTAGTTGCTAAAAAACCATTTATAGAACAGCAGATTGACCGTACAGTAATCAATGTTGAAAACAGCATTGTCTCCGCAGGAGCTACTGCCCTGGAAGTACTTGAAAGAGCTCCGGGTGTAACAGTTGACCAGCAAAATGACCAGCTTAAATTACGTGGTAAACAAGGTGTAATTGTTCAGATTGATGGAAAACAGACATTCCTTTCACAACAGGAACTGATGACATTATTACGAAATACACCTAGTGATAATATTGAAAAAATAGAACTGATCACCAATCCTTCTGCGAAATATGATGCGGCCGGGAACTCAGGTATTATCAATATTAAAATGAAAAGAAATAAGAACTACGGAACGAACGGAAATATTAGCCTGGGCGCAGCTTATGCTAAATACTGGAGAGAAAATGCTACTGCCACCCTCAACCACCGCGCCGGAAAGATCAGCACATTTGTAAGTGGAGGAACATTTTTCAATAA
>Ga0247734_1000426_pt1 | contig 37251 bp, 33 predicted proteins | sample UWRJL103311B2_FD_180933 | JGI IMG/M metagenome (GOLD analysis project Ga0247734, IMG submission 180933) | Plant litter microbial communities from Arlington Agricultural Research Station in Wisconsin, United States - UWRJ-L103-311B-2 | ecosystem: Environmental > Terrestrial > Plant litter >...
AACAGCTATCTCTCCTGTAGCGGCTTGTTTGGACTTCTCGGATTCAGGTAGAGGGGTTGCAGATGGGGGGCCGCTATATGCGTTGAGAGCTCCAGGCCCGTTAATTGCTACTTTTTGATCATGAGTGAGGACATGACCTGAACGGCCATTAACAGGAGTACCTGTACCTCGTGAAAGTTTTAGATCATCGAAAACCGGCTTTAGATACTCCTCGCTCACAGCACCGCCTTCGATAATCTCAGTGTACCCAATCTTTTGCGGATACAGCTTCAAAACGGCAAGTTTCGCATCCTCCCGTCCTTCAGCAGTTGATCCATACCTTGTTGGATTTTCTACCAGTATAGATACAGCCAAAGGCGGAGTCTCCTGTGCTGATTTTGAACAATCGCCGTTTATTGGGGCAGATTTACTAATTTTGGGGAAATCGGCTGCTTGAGATTGAACGTGCAGGTTCTCACTGATCGGCACACGAGTGGTCTGACTATGCTTGGGTGCAGAGCGTGTGTCGCGGAGATCTTCAGTGGGAGAGTCTGCGTAAGGGGCATGAGAAATAGGTGACCTCGGTCGCCGTACCTGAGGAACATCATGAGTATTGTAGCTATATTCATTGGATACTGAGGAATTTAGCATTGGTCATAAACCTAGAAGATGTTGTAGTAGCGGCTTACCTGGGCGATTGCCTGAGATCGGAACTGCATCTTGTGGTGTAGGATACGCTGCTAGGTGCCCCATATCAACATATCCTTTTCCATCAGCCCCACGATATTGTGCCGAGCTATAGATGATTGGCGTATGGTTAGGTGGCGCATAGCCATTACCATAATCTGAATCACCTACCTCCCTTTCGCTAAAAGGTTTAGCAACTTGCGGATTGGGCTGGTAGCTTTGTTGTTGGGAAATAGGAGGGTATGCCTGTGGATAGTTGTTGTAGCTCTGATTATTATACATGTTGTTTGGCGGAGCATTGTAGGTTGGCAGAGGTATGGGGTCTTGGTTCCAACCTTGATAGATGGGTAATGGAGGGCCCACTGAGGTGACTGACGCTGTATTAAATCCAGGCATAGATTGATTATATCCATATGCACCAGCATTCACATTCGCGTCATAGTTTGGAATATAGTTCAGTTGCCCCGAGCCGCCATCGTTGGTCTGTGAGTATTGATTTGGATATGGAGGAAGATATGGCGCGTTTGTTTGGTTCTGACTACCATAGTTGACGCCATAATGGGAGTGTTGATTGTATTCGGACATGGTGAAATAACGGGCATTCAGAGGGCATTATCTTCCAAACTATAAGTTCTTATTAGGTATTGGGCTAAAAGAAGAAGATGTTGTTGTATCGTACTGACTACGACGACTCTGTAAGAGAAATCTGCGCTGCAACTAGCAGAAAGAATGAGAGTGATGGGAGGGACCAAGCGCTAAGTAAAATTGAAATTAAGTCAAGACAAGGCAGCCTGATCGAAACGGTTGTCTTTGAAAGAACGATCGCGAGACTTTCTGCGTGGCTGTTTAGATGTGTCTCTGTTAGAAGTCAAACAAGTTGTTTGGAGGTGGAGGTTGGACAACTCTCGAAGATCTCGACTGACTTAGCACTTCTTGGCCACCACGTGACTTCGGGGCTTTTGTTTACATCTGACAACACCAACGTTCGCGTCTAAATAAACCCAAGCCATGCAGAGCGACACCAACTAACACCCAAATCACCACAGGATTGAGATTTTCTCTCGTGGCTGCACGTCTTGCTTCGAAGGAATTCAATTCCCTCACCTCACGACTTCGCAATTTATTTCTTCCATTCGCTTGGGGCGCGTCCCTTCCACATGGCTTGACGCTCTGTCTTATACCCATTCAACCTAGATTTTTGTTAGAGCTACTTGTTCACGACCTCAAGATGGCCTCTAATAATGGAGCAAAACGGAGTAATCCCTTTGCGCGAACAGCGTCTACCTCTCCAGCTCCAGGAAACTCGAACAGGCCCAAGTCAATGGTGCTCCCTCCAGCATCTCCAGGGAAGAGTCCACCAGTGCAAAGTCACAATCGGAACCAATCATTCTCAAATCTCTCAGCAATAGTACTACCTCCTCATAGCTCAGCTAATTCCCTACCTCGGCGAGGGTCTGGTCCTAGGAATGCCCAACCAGCCTCCAATACATTTGCGCCATCATTCATCAAAACCGAAGAGATGCAAAGAGGTGTTGAAGTTGTAAAGAGCATAGAGGGGGAAAACGACTTTTCTGGGAAACGCTACGTATGGCTTAAAGACCCGCAGGCAGCCTTTGTGAGAGGCTGGGTTGTGGAAGAACTGGGAAGCAATCAAATACTCGTTCAATGTGACGATGGGAGCGTAGGACTCCACACCACCCAAACTTTAACCCCATCTGACTGATTTAATAGCAACGCAAGGTAGATTCAGACTCTGTCGATAAGGTCAACCCTGCGAAATTCGACAAAGCGGACGATATGGCAGAGCTTACACACCTCAATGAAGCATCGGTGGTTCATAATCTTCATATGAGGTATCAAGCCGACTTAATATATACTTACTCGGGGTTGTTTCTCGTCGCCATTAACCCATACTGTTTACTACCAATCTATACGAATGAATACATAAACATATACAAAGGTCAAAGTCGAGAAGATACGAAGCCCCATATCTTTGCTATGGCAGACGAGGCATTCAGAAATCTGGTTGAGGAAGGGGAGAATCAAAGCATCCTTGTTACCGGGGAATCCGGTGCTGGAAAGACTGAGAATACGAAGAAGGTCATCCAATATCTTGCTGCAGTTGCACATTCTGATTCTCCGGTTAAAAACAAAGTGCAGCAACACTCGAATCTCTCCCAGCAGATCCTTCGTGCCAACCCAATTCTTGAAGCTTTTGGTAATGCGCAGACGGTTAGGAACAACAACTCTTCTCGTTTTGGTAAATTTATTCGCATAGAGTTCACTCGTACTGGAACCATTGCTGGCGCCTTCATCGACTGGTATCTATTGGAAAAGTCTCGGGTTGTGAAGCTAAATTCCCAGGAAAGGAATTACCATGTATTTTATCAGCTCCTGAAAGGTGCTGATCGACAAATGAAGCGCGACTTTTTCATGGAGGAAATGGATGTAGAAGATTTTGCTTACACTAAGGATGGAAACGATACTATCACAGGTGTCTCCGATCGAGATGAATGGAAATCTCTTATTGAGGCTTTCAGCATTATGGGATTCTCGGACAAAGAGCAATTAGCTACTCTTCGGACCGTCGCTGCTGTCCTTCATCTGGGGAACATCACGGTTGTAAAGGAGAATAGAGCTGCAGACCAGGCTCGCCTTGCTCCAGATGCAAAAGTACATGCCGAGAAAGTCTGCAGGCTACTAGGCATACCTGTAGAGCCGTTTTTGAAAGGTCTTTTGCATCCTCGTGTGAAAGCTGGCCGAGAATGGGTTGAGAAGGTTCAGACGCCAGAACAGGTTAGGCTGGCGATTGACGCCCTGTCAAAAGGTATATATGAGCGCGGCTTTGGTGATCTAGTTACGCGTATCAACAGACAACTTGATAGAACTGGCATGGGTCTAGATGACTCTCATTTCATTGGCGTGTTGGATATCGCGGGTTTCGAAATTTTTGAAGAAAACAGCTTTGAGCAGCTGTGCATTAATTATACCAACGAAAAGCTTCAGCAATTTTTCAACCACCACATGTTCGTTCTTGAGCAAGAAGAGTATGCTCGGGAACAAATTGAGTGGAAGTTTATTGACTTTGGACATGATCTCCAGCCCACTATTGATTTGATAGAGTTGCCTAATCCCATTGGTATTTTCTCTTGTTTAGATGAGGACTCTGTTATGCCGAAAGCCACGGACAAGTCTTTCACTGAAAAGCTACACTCCCTCTGGGATCGGAAAACGCCCAAATACCGGCCTTCTCGTCCAGGCCACGGTCACGGGTTCATGCTCACGCACTATGCTGCAGAAGTTGAGTACTCAACTGAAGGATGGCTGGAGAAGAACAAGGATCCACTTAATGACAACGTCACGCGGCTATTGGCAGCATCTACAGACAAACATGTCTCTGCACTTTTTGCCGACTGTGGGGATGGTGAGGATGAGAGTGGTGCCACGAGAAGTAGAGTTAAGAAGGGCTTGTTCCGAACGGTCGCGCAGAGACATAAGGAGCAACTGGGGACGCTGATGGCCCAACTACACTCTACACATCCCCATTTTGTAAGGTGCATCATCCCTAACCACAAAAAGCGTCCAAAGCAATTGAGTGCGCCACTTGTACTAGACCAACTTCGATGCAATGGTGTTCTTGAGGGTATACGGATTGCACGGACTGGTTTCCCCAATCGACTTCCCTTCTCGGAATTTCGGCAACGATATGAGGTTTTGTGTCGTAACATGCCAAAAGGTTATCTTGAGGGCCAAGCTGCTGCATCCATCATACTTGATAAACTGGCTTTAGACAAATCCTTATTTCGAGTCGGTATCACCAAGGTATTCTTTAGAGCAGGTGTGCTAGCAGAGCTTGAGGAGCAGAGAGACTCTCTAATCCGGGAAATCATGTCTCGCTTTCAGTCTGTGGCTAGGGGGTTTACCCAGCGGCGCATTGCTCACAAAAGACTTTACCGCGCCGAGGCCACTCGTATCGTCCAGCGTAATTTTCAGGTATATCTAGATCTTTGCGAGAATCCCTGGTGGGGACTACTCGTTAAGATGAAACCTCTGCTTGGAGCAACACGGACATCCGGTGAAGTCAAGAAACGCGACCAGATGATTCAAAAACTCAACGAAAAAATGCAAGCAGAGGCTGCAGAGAGGCAACGACTTGATGAAGAGCGTCGGAATGCCCATACAGAAATGCAGCGCATACAGCATACACTCGAGAGCGAGCGTGCCTTGGCCCTAGATAAAGAAGAAATATTTATGCGTCTACAGCAACGAGAAGTCGAGCTTACTGATAAGCTTGCCGGTGCCTTGGACGATCAAGAAAAACTAGAAGATCAGCTTGATGATATTTTAGATGCGAAAAAAAAGGCAGAACAGCAGTCCGAAAAACTGCGATCACAACTAGAGCAGGCTGGGCATATTATTTCAAAATTGGAGAATGAAAAAAAGGAGTTGGCTGAGAAGCTCTCAGATCTCGATGATAAACTCCACAACCTTACTCAGTCTCAGTCAGAGAGGAGTGCCGAGGAATCTCGGCTTGTACAAAACATCAGGATGCTCCAAAGCCAATTGACCTTAAAGGATCGAAAAGTACAGGACCTGGAGGGAAAGCTCCTGAAAGTTGACCAAGATCTCGACGTGAAGTTCGCCAATGCAACAAAAGAACTTCAGGCCACCAAAGTGAAGGAAAGTGAACTAGCAGCTGAAAATCGCAGAGTTCATCAACAGATTTCAGAGCTATCTGCTACTTCTACTGGCTACGAGGACTTGATACGGCGAAAAGAAAGCGAACTTGCGGTTCTCAGATCCGACAACAACAAGTACGAGACCGAAAGGAAAAAGTTTGATGATGAGAAAAAGGCTCTAGCAGCTAATAAGGATAATATCGCTAATAGGCTACGTGAAGTTCAAGCCGAAATGTTCTCTATGAAGTCCCAAAAGTCAAATCTGGAGAAGGAGGCAGCAGATGCTAAGAAACTTCTCGAGGCTAGACTCAGTGAGGATGTTCAGGCAGGGCAGAATCGCAGGATGTTAGAGGGGCAAATCTCGGATCTGAAGCAGCAACTGTCGGATGTGCAGAAGGACCTCAGTAGAGAACGCCAATCAAGAGATGATGTTCAGCTGTTATCTGATCACAAGTACAATGAGCTCAATGAGAAGTTCGCGGAAATCAATGAAGCCAAGATCATCATCGAGAAGGAGCTGTATGTGCAACAGGATACCCTCAGGCGGGCGATGGAAGCTCGAGTCACTGCAGAGAAAGAGCGGAATGAGGCACGAAATGAGATTCGGAAGTTGAGAGAAGCTAAAGCTGCCGCTGAGGAAGCAAGGATCCAAGCTGAACTCGCCGGGGATCGTAGTGCATCTCGTCTTGCGCGAGAGCGAGAAGCAAGCTTGCGTAAAGACTTAGACGCAGAACAAAACCGGGCAAAATACTTCGAAGAGGAATGCGGACGTCTCAATCAGCAAGTTCAGGATTTGAACAAAATGATTCTTGAATCCGGTGATTTTGGCCTCAAGGTTGACCAGCAAAAAGAACGTCTTGAGCGAGAACTGAATACAGTCCGTAGCCGACTTACGGCTTCCGAAAATGACAACCGAGCACTTCTCAATAAGATCCAGCAAAAGGGACTCGAACTAGCTCGTTCAGGGTCTAAGGTCAACGAGTCCTCTCGCAGCCAAATCATGACGCTTCAACGTGAAAAGACAAAAATTGACGAGCAAAATCAAAAGCTCAACAAGCAATTGACCGATGCCCAACTCGCCCTGGCTTCAATGGAAAAGCAGAAAGAGAAACTGCAACTTAGCTTGGAGGATCTCAACCACGAAGTTGCTCGAGAGCACAAGACTAGTAGAAATGCCGAGATGGCTTCATCTACCTTCACCACCCAGCTAGCAGAGGCCAATCGAAAGTTTGAGAACGAACATCAGCTACACACTCAAGCACAAGCAAAAAGCCGGCAATTACAAGCAATAATTGATGCTCGTGAAACCGAAGTTCTTCAACTCATGCGCAAAGTCGATCCAGAAACCCTGAATTCCCTTATACAGGTTGACGGGACTAGCAGTGATCGGAGCTCTACACGCTCACCACCAAATCTTGTTCCGAGCCTAGCCCAAAAGATCGACGAGTTACAACAGAATCTTCGAATACAGACCGCTGGAAGAGCAAATGCTGAAGCCCAACTGGGTGATATGCGACGTAGATATGAAGAGGGCTTCGACTCACCGGACCGCAATTCTCCGAGTCGTCCAAAGCTAGAAGAGATCCATCCAAACCAAGGCCCATTTCAATCACCACTTCTCAAGAATAAGCTCAATAACCGACCTCGTTCCAATGTCTCTACACCGACACGCAAATTCCCCAGTACCGATAACAATACACAGGACTCTGGTAGATCAGACCGCACTGCAGATCTATTGAGCTTTAACAACAGAATGGACCTTAAAGCCGATCTCGAAGAGCTGCAAACCCAGCTTCAGATGACGCAGATGCAGAACAGACACCTCCAAAGTCAACTCGAACTTCATGGACCGTCACCCGATATGTGGACTGAGGATAGCCCTTCCTTGCGACGCGTCCAGAAGCTAGAGCAAGCCAACAATCGGCTGCATGGTATGTTAGACGACTCTGCGAAGAAAGTGTCCGCTCTTGAAAAGAGTATTCAGACTGGCCAGTTATCCCTCCGAGATGTTCAGACTAAGTCTCATGAAGAGCTCTTTGAACTGATCAATGATCAGGAGGAGTCTCGGAGAGCCATCATGCATGCTCATACAGACACTGTTGCTGAGCTCCAAGATACAAAAATTCATTTCCAGGAGCTGAAACATACCCGTGCGACTCTGGAAGTAGAGCTAAGGGATGCGAAGTCTGACTTGGAAGAGATGGCCATGCAAAGAGATCAAGATGCCGCAAGTCGTAGTCAGCTTCTTGAAGAATATGCAGACATTCAAATTCGCTTGGATGCCGAGTCTTCCAGGCTAGCTGATGTTACATCCAACCTCTCCCTTTACAAAAGCCGAGCCGATGAATACTTCAGCAAGCTCGAACAAGCCGAAATTGCTGTCCTCAAAGCATCGAGAGCGGAGCAATTTGCCCGTTCTCAAGCAAAGGAAACAGAAGAACAGTGCGCTGAGATTATGTCTGAGAGAAAAGAGATGGAGGCTACTATTGAAGACCTTCAACGACAAAATCAAAGCTTCGAGGAGAGACTTGAAGACATTTCTGCAGACCTTGAAGCAGCACTCCAGGCCCGCAAGCGTCTTCAGCATGAGCTGGAAGATTATCGCAGCCAACGTGCAATGGATATCGAAGACAAAGAGTCAAGCATGGAACAAACTCGCAAGAAGTATCAAGCTGAATTTGCAACCCTTACAAATGAGCTTGACATCGCCCGCGAAGAGAAGTTATTCAAGCAAGCCGAGAGTACTCGACTGCGAGAGGAGCTCGATGAACTACGTTCAAAATGGGATGATGAAGTCCTCAATAGCTCCACTTGGTCCAAGGAGAAATCTCGTCTAGAATCTACCCTTGCTGACCTTTCGGCCTCACGAGACGAAGCTGTTAATGCCCATGATGACGCCCAAGGGAAAATCGTATCTCTTCTCTCTCAGGTTCGCACCCTACGAACCTCAGTAGATGATGTTGCTGCAGAGCGCGATATGCTTCAGCGCGAAAAACGTGGTCTCGAAGCCCGTCTTGAGGAAGCGAAATCCGGTCTTGAGGACCTCACACGTAGCGATAGTCCTGCACTTCGCAACGCAGCAGGTGTTGACCGTGAATTATTAGAGCTGAAGTCGAATCTTGCACAGCAAGAAGATATAGCTGCTGCTGCAGTAGGCAAAATGCGCCGAGCCGAAGCTTTAGCATCTGAGATGCAAAAAGATATCGTTGCCGAACGTGAAATGATAGTTCAGCTCAATCACGAGAAAGCCGGACTTGAGAAGTCGCTTAAAGATGTACAAGTCCGTCTTGTAGATCTTGAGACAAAGGGTTATTCAAGTGCTAGTCAGGATGTCAGATTTCTCCACGGCCGCGTTCAAGAAGTGAGCCCCATCTATACTTGCAGACACTCAGAATATATGACTAACAACTTACAGCTGGAAGCTCAACTCGAAGCCCAAGAAACTGAGCGCAATCAATCTCAACGCTCGGTCCGTAACGTAGATCGGACTGTCAAAGACCTCCAACTTCAGATTGAACGGAAAGAGAAGGCAAACGCGTCACTACAAGAGGACATCACTCGTTCCCGTGACAAGGTCGAGAAACTCCTCGCTACTATTGATGAGCTTCAGTCATCGGACTCAACCAACCAGCTCTCGGCCCGTCGCGCAGAACGAGAGCTCCGAGAGGAGAAGGAGAAGGCTCTGCGTCTCGAGCGCGAAGTAGAAATTCTAAAAACTAGGGGAGGACAAGCGACCTCACAGAAGTGGCCGAGAGCCATTGGCAGCCGAGCAGGAACACCAGGCTTAGGCGAATACTCGGAGGATGGGCTTGACATCCCAAAGAGAAAGAGTAGCATGAGGAGAGATATGAGTATGAGTAAGGGATTTCTGTAGATACACTCGGTTTCTTAAAGGACTTTAGGCTGCATTGATAGGCGTTGGTATGTAGAAGTGGCAGCGGTGGTGTATTGGGTTGATCGGTTTTGATATATGTATTTATGTGTATGGATTAAAATGTTATAATGTCTGTTCCTTGAGACTGACTGCACTAGGTGGAAATTGCCAAGATGGCGATTGAACTAGAGGCTACCAACGTCTGAATCACTTCCAATTATTAATACTAAGATAGAGAACAAAGTACCCTTACAGAGGGGTGATGATTCTGAAGCTGGAAGAATGAATGTAGTGGACTGGATCCAAAGACGACCCCGTAGTCTGGCACAAAATACGCAACTAAACCCCATATTTAGCATGTTAACGTAAGAAGGCTTACTATATCTGACATAAGCAATGTTTCTGCTCCTTGTACTCTTCGTGGGGAAGAACTGGCATCCCGAGCGGGGATCTAAACACAGATTCAAGCATAGTTATCATATTTCTCGAATTATACCACACTTACGGCCACTTGAGACTATGGATATTATAAGCATGAAGACTATTATTCTATCTATAGTTGTTCATTTTATTGTCATTCGTTACTGAAGGTAACTAAACTTCTAATTTAATGACAATATCATTATGGACTACTTTGAGCCAATCTTTTTATATCGAGGCGAACCAATGGAAACGGCTGAATTCAGTATTGTTGGAATTACCTTTTGCATCAAAAAAACATATCTAGAACATTTAAATCAGGGTGGACAGGCTATCAAATCACAGGAACACATCTTTCATGATTCATTTCTTCTTACTTTAAACACAACGCCCCCTATCTTGCTATGGTAGATATTTGAATGGAATTTTCGTGGAAGATAGGAGACTGCGTATTAGAGTGGCATATATATACAGTAAGTTTGCATCACTTTGAAAAAATAAACCGCTGCTTTGCTCCAGAACGAACCGTTTAATTAAACCGAGATGAGTTATCCTCTTTACAGTGTCATCTTTTGAGTCGAATAATATACGATTTCCTATCGCATTATCAATCTTATAAGTTATCAAAAGTATGTACAGTATATTTCCTAGTGAAGCTCACGCCTCAAAACTAATTAGCAAATGATAATAGATGAATTTGATCTACCTCAGGTCTGCAGTATGACAGTGTGGTGCTCGGGAATTGACACTTTGTGTTCCCCGAAGACTAAAGAAACCCCGGCTTCCCTAACACGCCAAAACTTAGTTAATGATGCTCTCTCTTAATTTCCTGAGATTTGTATTACCCATCAATCAAATCATTACCATCCAGTGGGACAGACCACATAATTCATAGCAAATTAGCTTTATGGTAGGAGTTAAAAAACCATATAGTTGATATAGCCCCAAGAGAGCAACGTCCTCCCGGCCCCCCTACTTTTCCAGGAGAAAAGTTCAAAGAGAAAAGGTTGATTACGCATGATTTTAGTTAGGTACGCAAATATTCAAAGTACGATGGAATGGTAAACAGTATCGGGTTTCATGGGGGAAATTGGAAGGCTCGCAGTAAGCTATAGAACACACCAAATGAACAACCGTATTATACCGAACCATGTTTGTTACTCGACATTGGTGACACTATATGAGAATTCAACAATTTAACAGACGGTAAATAGATACCTACGTTGTTCAACGGTGGTAAACCTTAGCGAGCCGCCACCTAATATGCTGGATGCCGACGAGACGCTTCCAGTCTGGTTCCCCACAGAACTTCACGGCAACCATCACTCCTTTCCCAACACCACCTATCCTGCCGCATTGCTTACAGAAATTATAGAAGCGCAATTGTGTCCTTAAAGTTGAATAACACCACCCCCATATTGCGCCACCTATGGTGGGTGTGTTTTTGTCATTAAGGCCGTTGCTCTAACTTTTGCCACAAGTCGGATGTCGTCTTCTCGCTGCCTCGTGCTGTTCGCCCCAGCCAATCCGGTTTAAGTTGGAAGTAGGCAGCTAACATACCTTCACACAGCCTCCTAATCTGATGTCCCTTTCCACAGTCCTCACACAGACAATAATTCAATCCTCACATATCACAGCCGCCCAACGCAACTACCTCGTATCTCCACTCCAGCACGGCCAATCCAAACCAACTGGAAGCAGGACGAATATAGTCCGCCCAGCATGCCGTGCGCCTGCTGTGACGGTCGGGTTCACGTGAGTGACGCATTCGACCCCTTTATAGATACATGGAACCTCTTCCAGAAATGCAGACTTGATAATTCCCTCAGCAAATTCAAGTTACCAACAATAGGCCCTGATTCAAGTGGGTGGGAGTTGTGCAGACTCCAAGCCTTACCCGCTGAATGTTATCAGCAATGCCTACAATATCTGGATCTGGGTGCCTTAACAATTATGAGGCGTGTTAGTCAATTTACGAGACTAGCCATAAGTTCTTTACCACAATATCGTGAGCTGTTCGAAAATGCGCCCCAGGCATTAAGAGCTTGCCTGGTATCCGGAGTGGCTTCCCATATTCCGCTGCTTAGGCTCCATCATGCGTTGACGAGCATGGAGTGCCATTACTGCAAAATGGAGTAAGAATGAGTTTCTCTTTTTTCTAAAAAGAAAAATCAGAAAAAGAATCAAAAGAACATTGTATTCTGTTTTTTTCTTTATTACTTCTTCAGCACTAACCTGCATCAAACAGAGATCCAACTCTGCCCACATTCGGCAATTACCTTTCTCTATTCGAAGGTCGCCGTGCATGCCTCTTCTGCCTTCGCAACTCAACCTTCCTCCTTCCCGTTGATCTCAAGGCTCTGTTTCCTCTCTTCCTGGGACGGAACGCATCAGCGATTAAGCCTCTAACTTCCCTTTGCTCTCTTACTACTGTGCCTGGGGTATATGGTAATACTTCAACTTACGTACACAATATCAATACCGTGGTACAAGCATCTGCAGTTTCTAATGGCAAGCCCCTGAATGACAGAGAAAATCGAGTTCTCTTCGGTCGGATCGAAGCCCATGGTCCCCAGATATGGCATCATCCACTGGTGCATGCGAAAGATGAGAGTGATATCAAACCGCAACATTATGTTGATCCTACTTCTCCGAAAAGAGTGCTGTTAATGTACCAGACTGCAGTTTCATTTCCATATCTATCTACCGGCAAGCAAATATCAGATTACGGGACCATGTGTGGTGATTGTATCCTTCATATGCAATGGGAGGAAACCAGGTGGACAAACGAGCAAAGGATAAGAGCTAGGCAAGGTATCAGCCCTCACGCTTCAGATAGAATTCGCTCCTTTATCAATCACGTCCGTCGACGAGGGTGTGCTACTTATTCAATCAGTCCTGAGGCTGATCGAGACGCCGAAGTCATTTCACAGAGAGTTCATGCGCTACGCTTAGTCATTGGTAAAGATGAGGATGAGAGGCTTGATGAGAATGGAGAGAAAGAGGCGCATTTCGAATACCGAGGAGTTAGTATCCAAGAACATAGGGAATTTCATGTGCGTGAAGTGATACCGCAAAATGAACGAGAGTACAGGGATAAAATGAAAGCCACGACTAGAGCGGCGCCTCCCGCGCCTCCTAGGCCAACTTGATCAAACGCAGGCATGAGAGAAGTAGCAGATGTGAATGTAATGGGGGATTTTGTGTACCGAGTAACTGCTTTTTGACTTCACTCTCCAATCAGACATTGAGGCAAAGCACAGCATTAGCTTTTGTCTTCTAACTTCTGAAACACATACGTATCATCTTTGCTGTTAAAGTCTTCCGTCTCTCGTTTCCCAAGATACTGCCATATTGTGATTGGTCGCTAGCTATAAATGCCTTAAGCATTTAAGGCATATAACAAACCTCGAAAAGTTCCACGTCCGTGATATAATATATATATTTAACCGGTTGTCTTGTCAGCTAGCCGCATAACAACTTTAAATTTACCATGGAATATGTAAATCATAATTAGCAAGCCACGATGGCCTCGGCCACAGCGGCCAAATCTGTGTCCCTTCAGGCCCAAAAACAGGTATTTCCTCTTCCTCTACCATATCTTTCTCTTTGGCCCTATTCTTTGCTCTCGCGACATTGTAATAAGCATCCCCCAAGACCCTACTCTCTAAAATGCGTTCTTGTTCTTTATACAAAGGACCGAAGTCTCTTGAGCGCGAGAAGCGGATTGCGAAATCTCTGAGACCTTTCAGCGCCGCTAATGGCGCAGCGAGATGTTGATACAGTCGCCATTCGAATTGGTTGTCCTCGACTCTCTCAGCATCCGTATACCCCGTAGTGTAAAAGGAAATCCGTATTGCTCGCCCTCCGACATCTTGTATGCTCAGACACAGTTTTTGGATTTCGAAGTTCCGCGATATGAAGTCAATTGTGGTGTTCCAGTTACACTGGAACTCGGTGCCAGGCCCAGTGGCCTGGTATTACAATAGCCGGACCTTGATATGGAGCGAGCGGATATACTGCAGAGCCGCGGCGGGAAGAGCCTGGAGAAAGTCGAGAACGTGGGTTGAATCTGGTTGCAGTCTCGGCTCGTCTTCGCGTTTTTCAGGCCAGATCTCAAATCGGTTCCGCGAGAAGAATATCTTGAGCGCTTGATCCCGGACTTTTCTACCTACTAGAAATAGAGAGCTTGGGATCACCCAGCAACAGCACGTCATGGATGTATATGCTGCGTGCAGCGGAGAACAGCAGCATGATTCGAGCGTGCTAGTACATTGTAAACAACAGCTAATGAAATCCAACTTGGTCTTATGGACCCATGTAATAGAGTCCAGAGAGACAAGATCGGTATAACCAAGAATCTGTATTTGAATCTCTGGTGGTAAGGCACTGAAATTGAAGAATAGGCGAGGGTTATGCTCAGCTTGTGCAGTCAGCTGGTAGACTGCTTCTTGAGCGAGATCTTTTAAACAGGCATCGGGGATTTGTCCCAGTCGAATAGAGCATTCGGACAAGTGAGGTAGGTCAAGTAAAGGCTCTGTGATCTGTTTCGCAGTAGCGTAGTCAAGAGTATCGCAGACAACACTTAATTTCAGCTTTCCGGGACAGATATTCAAGGCAAGTCGCGCGATGACCACTTTCCATTCGGAAATCACCGTCAAACTGTCTGATTGCTCTACCGAAAATGGAAGATCTTTGCCTATCCGACAAGTGCCATGACATTCAGGACAGCACGTCTCAACACCCAATTGATCAGGGCACTGATGATTTGGAACACACGAACATACATTCAGTTGAATAGAGATAGAGGTCATAGAGTGCAATGCTGCGGGGTTAAGCATGAGCAATGGAGAGAAACCACCATAGTAAGTTCGACAGATGCGGAATTGGTTCTCGGAATATAGGATTGGCAAGACTTCGTTATAAATGGCATGAGAGACACGCAGCAGTGCGGATGGCAGCGGAATACATAGACAGTCGATACCATGAGACGACGCGTTAATAGACATTTTCGAAAAGTATTTATGTCGGTAATAGCATCGCATTGCTGGTAGTTGATCCATATTAACAAATCGATTCCCCTCATCAAACAGCCACCAATACTTGTTCTCTTCGAAATATTCGGCCCTGTGAGCGTAGGCTCCCTCGGTGTTGAAACTGATGGGACATACACGAACAAGACCAGCTGCAATATATACCCTACGACGAACCACCGGGGGAAGGTCCACAAAGCATAATGAAGATCTCTTCTCGTTGTGATGGGGACGTATTTTTACCATAGCCATTGTGTAGTTTATCATTTAGGTGTGTGTGTTTAGTGTCTAGAAGGGGGAGGAAAATTCCATTATATAGTGAAGAATGTCACGAACTGGCTTGGCACAAGTCACTGGTTGGCACGAATTATTAACTATCACCACAGTATTGATGGCGCAACCAAGTGATTAGTACCATTAGCTTAAATTTACTAACGACAAAATATTGTACGAAAGGCTCGGTGGCGCCTGTGGGTGGTCCCACCTGCTCTCATACTATAATAGTAATCTATGTATGGGTAGAAGTCACGTGACGGATTCCCGGATCCCAGGATCTTGCCCTGGATCCTGAACTATGGATTAGTTATATATAAGTAAATAGTTTTATTAGATAGGAGTTTCGTGCTTAAACCTTTATAGTTAGTAATATAGATTGTTTACTTAGTATACTTACTACAACTTTAATTATATTTGAAGACCCTCCAATTCTAGTTCATTAGCTAGTTCTTCTCAAGTGGATATAGGAACAAGGCGAGGATGAAAACAGTCGGTACAGACTCCTTGAGACTGTCTCTCGGTTAATAGAAAGTGGGAAGATAAAGGCGTATGGTATAGGGAGAAATGAATATAATTAATAAATCACAGGTTATAATAAAGCAAGTGAATTATTATTATTAGTTAGAAGTAACTTGGCGTAGTATTTAATCGTTGCTTATAATTTGAGAGGTAAATGATGCTATTTATCGGGGCTTTGTAAAGTGATGGAGCTCAAGTTTGTATGATTTATTTCAATATTCGATACTAATCAAATACTTGGTGATAAGGACAAATAAGTATATCCCTAGTAATTTGCTTTTAGCTCTAGCACTTTCTGTCTCACAAATACTATAGTTCTAAATCTTATATTGGCCTATACCCCAGGCACTGGCTGGCTTATTTATCCCTTTTACCAAGTATACCCGAGTGTACTTTAGGCTTTAGTGCCTTTCAGGGTGCAATAGGTGGGCGGAAGCTTTGGTTTTAGAAATTTAGCTTAGGCAGAAACAAACTTTTGTTCTAAGTTAGTTATGTTATATGTCTTTCCCAAATACTCCTAAATTATAAAGTCTGAAAATTACGATCGTATCGTCGCCGCCCTCTAAATAATACTTCACACGACATTCCCTCCGACGTGCAGTGTTATAAGCTGACGACTGCTCGGTTTGAGTCCCAGACTTTCTCCTAAGCTAGCCTATATAACACTCTATAGTGCTTCCTATAAAGTACATCTCAGGGTATCGAATCTATCTCATTTCAAACTCCTCGACAGCAAATAATCCTCTAGCGGCCATTTCAATCGCTTCACCATGCATATGCTGGTGAAGATAACATTCGCCAACAAACTGATAATATAACCCCCTTGGCCGAAGCACGCATGGAGCATTGCTGCCATACAACAAAATGACATGATCGCCAGGCTGCGCGGCTCGAGGGCCTATGCCGAATGCTCCGTTCTGCGTGCAGAAAAACCGCTTGTTTCTGCATCCACGGACGGCAGCGACATAGAAATTCGATGAGTTACCTGCTAGTGCTTGTTCCGCCAAAACTTGCGACAAATCTTGCGTAGTATCAAGCAAATGTAGAGACGGTAAGATGCCCACCATATAGGCGAGAAAATCGAGGCGGAACTGAGACAAGTCGAGAGGAGGGCAATTCGATTTGAAGTCGAGGCCAACAGTAAGCGACATGGCAATGCAAAGCAAAACAGGGTCGGTTTGATGTGTTACCTTGGGAAGATATTTCGATAGCCATTCTTGGAAAGGTTTCTTGAGGGGATCCCTTTCGGATTCGCCATACGGAGCTTCCCTTATCACCGCACCACACCATGATAATGTGGAAATATGAACCCCTTTTGATATAAGGATTGTCGGTCTGTAATTTAAGACAGATAGAGATGATTGCGTTATCCCCGAGGTGTAGTTGTGGAGAATCTGAGTTGTGCGTCGACGATCCCATCTTGGAACCCAAGACGGCCATTCTTCGTCGATTACACAGTCATGCTCAAGGCTAGATAGAAGACTGAGGTTCTGGTAATACATACATATTCTCACTGTAGCTTCTTCGAAGACTTCAGCGACGGGCTTGCTATAATCTGGTTGGATCGGCGGCCGAAGTCCACAGAGAGGTGCAAATGATAGCAACGCGTATACTTTGTCTCGCTGGTCGGAGCAGTGGAAATGGCGGAACTTATCGCATAAATAAGATGACAAGAATTGGTCGCCGGCAGAGTCAATATTTAACGCCGAAATGGCGTTTCCTATAGGATATGTTTTTGAACGGTTGTCGGCAGTAAAGTTTAAGAGCAACCTTACAACCAAGACGATGTCCTTCCACAGTATCTCATATTCGCCGCAGAAGACCGTACAAGCATGACTATATACTTCCTGAACGACCCAAAGTCTATTGAACCAGGCTGCAGAGAAGAAAATATTAAGTGCTGACCAACATTCCGAAGTAGGATCCGTGAGCTCAGTTCGGTCTACAAGGTTGTATAATGTTAGAGGAACGTTCAGTCTCGTCAAGTTATGGGGCCATACGAGTACTTGTAAGGCTCCTATGGATGACTATCTCATCCATGAGTTTAAATGCGGGCTGCATCTGTGCAGTTGTGCATCCTAGCCAGGCGCATACTCTGGTCGCTTTTGCGTATATTTTATTCATTAGTTTGACTTGAGATCCCTTCTCCACGTCATCGTTCTGGTTGATACATATCGCATCAGCCCAAAGAATTCGTGATCTGTCTTTGAGCTTAAATCGGAGTAAGGCATCGTTGAGGTTTTGTGTGATTGTAATGATCTTGCTGTCACAGAGCACATCGATCTTATTTGCAGGATCGCCCCACGCATATGATATTGTTTCGTATTTTGGGGCATTTTCCAGCTCGATTTGGTGCAAAGTGCAGTCAATACTGTCGTTTGCGTGCCCAGGGTAAAGTTCCAGAAGTCTTATGAACTTTTCAGATGGCAGCGAACTGTATTGGTAGAAACTGTAATAGCCATATGAATCGGTCATGTTCAATAAAAACTGCACGTACAAGTTGAAATGAGATTGCTGGTAAGATAGACATAAACTAACTTTACGATTTGCGCCATATTGGCTTTTTAGATGGTCTAGACGTACTGATAGCGGTGGGTTTGGAGGCTTAAACAGAGCGTTGTACAAAACTGGTTATCGAGCGTCGTCCGCGAGCACGATGATGGAAGGTAGAGAGAGGGATATCGCAATGATCTGCAAGGGAACGGTATGATTTAGGCGACTGGCTCTGTCCATATTATCTTATCGTCGCGGTGGTGATCTGGAAGAAGACGAGAGACAGAGCTCCAATGCCCAGGCACCCGTGTGCTGCCCCGCACCTACATCTGCCCGCACAAGTAACATTTACGCCACATATAACCGAGTAGGGGCTGAGTATAATATAGAGAGCCCAAATTTAAATACAGTATACGCTCTCATTGCATTCCAAGCAGTAACTTATATCTTGGTAATCATCCTCGCTGCATTATTCGCGTCATGTTTTTCACCGAACGCCTAATGCTGCGTGGTCTCGACCCCGAAGTCGACAACAATATTTGGCTCCAATGGATCGATGAATGCTGTACCTTCAATGATTGCTCTTGCAGTGCAGGGTCCTCAACCGTGGTCACGCGAGAGGTCGAAGCAGGCCCTTGAGAGTCGTGCGAAAGATACGAACGCTCTGCCTTGGTTCATTATCTGCGAAAAGCCCGCCACCTCCTTTCGAGAAAATCGAAGGCGCACCGGCAGTGCATATCCAGCGGAAATACTCGCCTTAGTTAAGAAGGAAACGCTAGTCCGTCCTCCTCAGCATCACAGCTTTATTAAACGATCCGGGCCGTGTACGCAGTCTCGTCCTCACGAATCTTGACGGGAGCTCACCAGCCATGAACTGCGTTTGGCAGCTTTTTTGAGCGAAACAAACCAGAAAATCGTCCAGCAATCTCATCAAGCAGCACTGGCATCCTTCTCAGCCAAGACAATACTAGGTACCATTGAAACTTTACACACCACTGATCGTTGTGAAAGGCGTAAGAATCTTGTGTTACCATGCACAGCCCCATGTCTTTCTGCGTCCAATGGGCTCATGGCCAAATCGGTGGAGAAGAGTCTTGCTTATCTATCTAGAGGCTAAGACTAGTCTATTGTCACAGTCCTTCAGAGACTTAGAAGGAGGCTGGCTATGCACTAATCTCCTTATTTCAACACTTCCTGTAGCCCCCCTTTTCTGCTTTTTCTTCCTATTCGTCCTCGCTGGTGAATTTTGCTTCCTCACTATCGGTAAAGTCCTGGCGTTCAATGCCCGAACGTTCGCACATACCCCTGAAGATGCCGCGCTACTCCCACAGCGCGAGGGGTGTGTCAAGCTCCACGATCTTGCCAGCGTCCATGACGCAAATCCTGTCGTAGCCAATGATGGTTTTCAGCCGATGAGCTATACAGAGGAGCGTTTTGCCCTTAAAGCGGCGCGCGATAGCCCGCTGGATCCTACGGTCGGTCTCGAAGTCGACGGACGAAGTTGCTTCATCGCACACGATAATTTGCGAGCCTCTAATGAGCGCCCTTGCAAGCGCCATCAGTTGGCGCTGGCCGAGCGAAAAATTCGTGCCTTCCTCTTCGACTGGTGCATCGAGGTGGATGCGGTGGCCTTTGGTATCCTTTATGTCTTGATCTTGGCTAACCAAATCAGCTTGACGGAGGGCGGACCAAAGCTCGGCATCAGTATACTTGTTGAAAGGATCCAGGTTGCTGCAGATGGTACCTTGTAAGAGAGTTGGCTCTTGAGGTATAATAGTAAGACGCGAACGAAGGTCATAAAGACCTATCGTTGCAATGTTTATTCCGTCAATGGTAATAGTGCCACTGCTTAGCTCGACTAGCCGAAACAGTGTTGATACGATCGAAGATTTACCCGCTCCAGTACGACCAACGATTCCCACGCGTTCACCTGGCTTAATACGTATATAAGCCGTAGAGAATAAGCGGTAGTTCTTTACGATGTCGCATTTGCACATTATCAAAAACAATCTCACCCTTCTCCGGCCACGTAGACTGCACATTAGTAGTGTGGAGCGGAGCCTCTTCTTCGAGGTTCGCCACGTAGTGATAGAGACGTTCTACTGAATTCATGTTATTCTCAACTTCGGCTAGCTGCCGTACCGAATATTGAAGATATTGCGCGACGGAAATAATGCACGAGAGCACTAGACCGCTAATGCTCGGATTGACTGATAGTCGCGATGTCACGACTAGGATACCAATGGTAAAAACCATTAGATTTCCAACGAGATCTAGACGGACGGAGAGCCAGCATTGGTTAGAAAAGGTCAAGAAATATGCGCCGTCCATATCGTCTACCGCTTTGTTTACCGACGCAGTAAACTCTTGTTCCCGTTTATAAGCTCTGATAGTCGGAATACCAGAGACTGCCTCCCCAAAGCGGCTAAAGACATGGCTTCGTAATAAAGCTTCGTGTCTCTTTAGCTCCCTGGCCGAGGATCGGTAATACTGGACAGACAAGAGAGACATAACGGTAAGCGTCGCAAGGGCGGCGGCAAAGTAAGGGAAATAAGCGGTTGTCAAGATAAAAACTGCGACAAGCTGCCCACTGAAAATCAGGAAGTTTCGGAGGGAGTCGGAGAGGTTGTTATCTATAGTATCAACGTCTTTGGAAAATCGGTTCGTGATTCTGCCTAGAGGTGTCGTATCGAAAAAGGACATAGGAGCACGAAGCACCCGTGCAACAGCTGCTTGCAACATAGCTCGAGATGCGGCGGTTCCAGACTTGGTCAGGTGTACATAAAAGGCGAACGAGAGACAAGCCTGAGTAAATCCGAGGGCTACATAGATCCCGATCTAACGCACTGTTATTGGCTTATCTGAGGTATGCGAGATAAAGCGTAAGTGCTTACGTAGGTCCCTAAACGGAAGCCAAATTTGTTCGACGTCCACCACGACAACCACAGGCCTATTCTGATGATGGATCCTTGAGAGGCAACAAGCAGGATGAACATCAATGGCAGGTGGAGGATGGTCCCGGTTGCGTGCACGTAGGCCGCGTAGACGGACCAGCTTACGCCCTTGACAACACGCTCTTCGACCTGCATGAACGCAGCCTGTGGGTTCTCTAATTTCTTTTGCTTGCTTTTCCCTTCGTTGGCTTCCTCCTCGTCTTCTTCGCGTCCTCTTTGACCGTCTTCGCGTGCGGTAGCCGCCATCATACGTTGGAAAGGAATGTTGTCTGCCATAAGATGATCGAACGTTCCATCTGCGACGATCCGGCCTTTTGATACATACACGATCCTGTTACAGCGGTGAAGCACGTGAAGCTGATGCGTTGCTAAAATGCGACACTTATCCTTCAAATGCCTACAAATAGCGTTGTCCATAATGTGTCGACCAACGTGAGCATCTACCGCAAACAAGGGATCGTCCATTAGAATCAAATCGGCATCGGAATATATCGCTCGGGCTATATTGAGTCGTTGCTTTTGACCGCCCGAAACATTAATGCCTTGCTCGCCGAGCTCAGTCGAGTCCCGTACGGAAACGTTTCTAGATCTGGCCGGAGGGCGCAGGCATTGAGAACGTCGTTATACCAGCGGTCATTGACTTCCTCGGACTTCGACGTCGTGTCTCTTCCGAAAATTATGTTCTCCTTCACAGATGCATTCTGGATCCATGCAGATTGTGGACAGAATACCCGAGAGGCGCCAAGCGTAATGGATCCCCCAGTCTTTCTCATGTCTCCAGCTAGAGCTGCAAGAAGAGAGCTCTTACCGGATCCAACGGTACCAATAACAGCAATGAGTTCGTGACGTCCTACGGTGAGGTTGAGATCTTTGAGGCCGAAGGGCTGCTGCTGCTCTTCATTACCTTCACCTCTGGTAGCCTTTTCATACAGTGTTGAATGGCTCAGCGACTTTGCTGACACCTTCGATTGTCTTGTCCCATAGTCCTTTGCCTGTTTTGCGATCTTCTTATCCACCTTCTTCTGTTCCGCCTCAGCAGCCTCCTTCGTCGCATCAATGTCGCTTTCCCTTAGAGCGTTCCGCTCCCAGATGAAGCTTGCGTTTTCCAGGACAATGGCGTTCTCATTCTCGAAATCCCAGTTCACTGGGTCTTCGGCTTCTTCAGCAATCAGGAAATCCTGGATTCGGAGGATCGATTGTGCAGCATCGGTGACTTGCCCGAGTATTTGAGGGAACTGGTTCAAGGGCATGCTCAACGTGCTAAAGAGCGACAGGGATGAAAAAACGCGGCTCAATTTGAGCGTGTGGTTTGAAAGCGTGAAAGTACTGCGGTAACCGCTTGGCTGATAGCAAGCGCCGCCCGAATATGGCTGATCTCCTGCTTTCGAATTCCGGCCAGACCGATCTAGAAAAGCGGACTCCCAGCAAAAATATTTGATAAACCGCACGCCGTGGAGCATCTCTTGCGTAAGCGAGATCCTCTGATCTGTGATGGTGTTGATTGCTTTGCGCCGAGCAATCATTGCTTTGACTGCTTTTGCAAGTAGCGGCACAACGAGGATGAGTAATGTGAAGCCTGGCAAGGCACTATAGGTCATGTTCACCAAAATTAGCGCCAAAGACAAACAGACGGAAACCGGTGAAGTCCAGAGAAAATGAATCATGATCGAGCCCGAACTGACACGGCTGGTGTCCATAGACATCAAATTCATGATCCTACCGTTTGACCAGCCTGGTCGGCGAGTGGTGGCCCCTATCCTGTTGAGATTTTCTTGCATCCATTCCTTCTCCTCTTTACTTCCCGGCTGCACGCTAGTTGGCGGTTTCTCGACAGAGACGCCTCCTGCTCTAGCTCGACCTGACAGCCTGGTGGTCTTGTCAAAGATAAGCGCAATCAAGACTGCGCGCGCTTGACCGCCGACTATCATGCCGCGATAGAGGAAATGATTAAAGCACAGTGTCTGGCCAATTTGCAGCAAAGTGATGCCGATGACCAATTCTATGCCGTGAGAGATAGGCGGAGCCTTAGGACCTCCACGAGAGGCCATATACGCGTCGCTGGCAAACTGAATGAGGTATCGCAGCGTGAATGGCGAAATTACCTGCAGGAGCGAAGCGACGAAAGAACAGAAGCCACCAAGCAGAAACTCTTTCCGAAACGTATCATAAAGCGCATTCCTCAAAGGCTTCTTGTCGCCGCTCTCCCTTCTTCTTTCAAATGAAGCCAACAAATTTGCTTGCAATACAGGGACACTTCTGTACGGATTGACGTCCCAGATGTCGTTCAACTCGAGTGACCTCTGATACCCGACTTGCATTAGAGAAGCCATCCATTGAAAGGTGAGAAGACTGAAGAAACCGGCCTTGTCTTCCGGACTAGGTTGTCTTTCTGTCGGCACCGGTGGTTCTTGTTTGCTCCTAAAGGGATTTGCAATCTTGGTCCAGCGTTTCTTTTGATTCCCCCTATCACTAACTGCATCGCTGACTTCGGTGATAGGAACCGCGGGTTTCACCTGGGAAAAGACCGAGTCGCTTTGCATTCTCCGCATCGCTGTTTTCGGTGCATGATTATGTTCCTGCAGCTTTTCGTGCTTTTTGGCTTTTTCGGAGCTATTGTACTCGTGCAGTCTATAAGTCTGACTAAGTTACGCGCTCAAAATCTGATTCAATCAAAATAGCTTTGTCCACAGCAAAGTTAAAGATTATTATTAGGGATATCGCAGACTTATAGGCAGCACAAGTACATTAGCGCTTATCGCCTGCGATAGCCAATAAGGGAGTTGCAATAACAAACATTCACCACACTTCCACTCGCGAACGTTACTTCGTATCGGCGCGGGGAACAAGAACAAGGAAGAACCCGATAGTTTACTAAGGATAACTCTATATAGACTATATCACATAAATCACTAAGCAGGCGAGCTACGAACATGAAATAGTCGAAGTCACGTGGTATACCAATGGAATAAAGATAGTTAGTTACCAGCAAAGGTACTGGATTATCACAATCCAAATAATTTAAATCACGTAACTCTAGAGTCTCCTACCAACCAATAACCCTCGGTTGCTAAGCCTATTGTCCACCAGTCTCGTGATTCGTAACAACATGCCTTATAAAACGTGTTCAATCTTTCTCGTATTACACTATCTCAAATGTAGAACTAAATTCAATAACCCGAGTTAATATTAAATTAAGGAGCCAAATCAAGGAGTGGAAGAAGAAGAAGCTTTCTTGACCATAGCATCCCGATCCCAACCTCCTTAAGAGTACTTCAAACATTATGCAGCCAGAAACCGACGAGCAACGCTCCGCGCTCGCCCACAGTGAAGTTGTAAGACCCTTCAGCCAGGGCCCAAAACCAATCCCGGCCGTCAGCTCGTGCCCATTGGCAAAGATAGACCCGCTAATTACCAGCTTCATGTCAGCGAGGTTTTCGCTTTGGTAAAAGTGAGGAGTGACCTCGGTGCCAGAGCGATGTTCGCCAGCCAGGCAAAGAAGCGGCCGAGTTCCGCGCCTGGCTTTTTCTCTACTTGGAATAAACGTGGCGCGAATGGAAAGGACTTATGCAAGACGCCCTGGCCCCTTTCGAAGTGCTGCTTGAAATAATTGAGCTTGATTTGGGCCGCTTGGATATAGGTATTATGAGATGTAATGAAGGTATTGTTGACAAGCTTGTTGGGCAGATCGACCTCCTTGCTCACGTTGCTGATATCTGCGATGCATGGGAGCATAGTGAAAATCACCGCGCCGGCCTCCTTGGCGCGAAAGCTGTAGTCACTGTTAAGAGAAAGCCAGATCCAATCGCCTTGGGTTAGGGGAAATGCACGCCGAACTCGATCAAACTGCTCACGACGAACTTAAGCGTATTAACCTTAGTGTTCAATATGTGGAATGTGATGACTGTGCCAGACGCAAGGTAGCTGGTATACGCGCTGAAGAGTCTATTCCAGTCCAACAATAGCATTGGGGCCATTGGCACGAACCAGCGCTTGATACCCGGGAAGTGAGATAAAACGAGATCTTTCAAATCCAACTTGGCAGCGATAACCCCCATATTACGCAAGTAGAGGACGCCAGTGTTCTGGTTATTCTCCCGCCCACGGCCTTTGAGCACCCGATCAACGACCTAGACAGCTGCGAGAAGGTCGTTATGTACTGCGATTGGCTGTACAGCTGCGTCGGCCATTTTGTTTCAGTCTTGATATTAAGTTAGATAAAGATTTTGTAACAAAATTAAGTCAGGATATTACAATAAGCTATTAAATAATTGCTTTGAACTCTTACTTTGGGGAAGGTCGCTTTTAACACTTTTATTTGCCAGTGGTCTTCTGAAGTTTAGACCATAAGAGTTTTCGTATGCGTTGGAAGCGAACGCCAACAATTGACATAGCATACTTGTATTGCCCATAAGTCTAATTAGGGTCCTAAGACAAAAAATATTAATTTTGCTATAGTATTGGATTGGGCATGTTAAGAGTACATTTCTGGTTTCAGCTCCCACCACTAGTTCAAAATATAACAAGGATCGTGGCACATATAAAATTCATATATTTCGCCTGAATGGCCCTCGATTTCCACTATGGTGTATTAAATAGGCGGAAGTCCCAGTATCATCTAGCAGCAAATTCAAGCGAGACGCCAAGTATTGGCAATTCTTGAAGCGGTAACGGTCATTCAGCCGCACATGACTAGTGACAGCAATTACGGGACTCGGAACGTTGTCTTGTACTCAATCCAATGTAGGGTGTGGCTAGGTGCAGACTTTCGGGGAGGCAACCTGTACGGCTCCCTGCAACTAAAAAATAACTCCAGTTTATTTATTTTTACGCCGTTCGGTAGTTAGGTTAAAGATGAGTGTTGGACTGTGCTGAAGTACAAAATGTAACAGTTGCCACTGCATCTTGCAAGGTTTTGATATCTATTTTCCTTCCGATTTTACCATGTATTGGTTTGGAAAACATCTCCCATTTCCAAACCACCTCAATTTCTAGTTATCCAATTCCAAGCTGCCTTTTTACCATCATGCGTTTCTTTGAGATCACACTCGGATTTGTCATCCTACCTTTCAGTGTAGCAATTTCCTGCACAGATTCCAGCGCATTTGCCTGGCCTTTGACGGATGATTCCTCGTCAAGCGGTTCTGGAGGCCCAGGCAGCTCGATCGGTTCATGTAGCTCGGGATGTGGGAATAGTATTTCCTGTGTCCAGACTTGTCTATCATTCGAACAGCAAAGTAATTGCAACATACTCGGGGGATCAGCATGCACAGATACTTCTTCTTCTGGTTCGATCGGTGGTGGTGACGATGACGACAATGGGGGATTGATAAAGAAGCGCGATACTCTAGATTGCGATAGCGATGAGACATGTTTCGCATATAAAGACGGGACTCTTCTATGTCTGGATATTAGTACCGGTATGTTTATTTCGGTGCCTTTATCATCCTTTTATTGGTAAAAGTTAAGGATCTGCATCTAATTTCTTTCGTATAGGTTATTACAGAGACGAAACTGGCAGAACAGGAGGTATTTTAGATGATCTTGTTGATAAAGAGGGCAGCAGCACAGCCGTAGGCTCAGGAGGATCAAAAACAACTTTAGCTGGGTTATCAGCTACCGCAGGAATCAGTATCAGCAAGACCACCACAAACTCTGGTCTTACCCAGACTACTTTTGCTGGGTCATCAGCTACCACAGGAATCAGTACCAGCAAGACCACCACAAACTCTGGTCTTACCCAGACTACTTTGACCAATTCTTCGAGCTCGCCAACAACGACCTCAAACCCAACTAGTCCCACTGGCCCATCTGGAAGGGTTACATCAGTGACCCCAACAGGCGGCGCTCAAGTGCTTGGTGTTGGGGCTGCTATTGGAGCACTCGGTTTGGCTATCGGGCTTGTGTTGTAGGGTCGTCGATGAAACGCGAATGAATTTGAACAGGTTGTGGAACTTATATCTGTTACCAACAAATAATAGAGGAAGTAGAAAGAGACCGAGTTGGGAGAGCACATGCATATACTTATTTATATATAATAGAGCAAACACTAATACTATTCCCTTTTTATAAATTTTGGTTTATCATAGTCAATAATGCTAACCATGCAGTTTTTGGCTTCTTCATCGGAGTGTTTCAATTAGTGGCACACTTCTTCCCTGAAGCAATCTTTGTCAAGGTATCATTCAAAGCTGTTTAACATATTTAATAAGATGAAATTTCACAAGCTGGTGAGGCTTATTTCTTGCAACTGGCATAAATGTCCACTTTTCGGCTGGTTACAGTCCTAGATTGAGATTAGTCAGTACACCAAAACACTAACATGGAGAGCCTCTCTCACGTCATAGAAACTCGGATGCACCAGCTGGCTTGAGAATGTTATCGTAATTCTGTCAGGTTAAATGTTCTTGGAAGTATGAAGACAATCTTGCACCAGGGTATGACTTTGAAGAAGCAATCATGTTGAACATCACGTGATGTCAATTGGTATTAGGCTTGTCAAAGTTGTCAAGCTGCCGCCATATGGATAGCGCGATAATATCTTGCCATCTTAACGTGCTATATAAACGTGTCAAATTTTGGTAGAAATTTAAGTAGGAGTGGCGTCTTGAGCAAAAGCAAAATGTGAATAACCAAGTCCTGTTTAAACAATTTCATTTGCTTTTGGATGATTGTATGACAACTGGAGGAAATTTCACCGTCATTAAAAGAAGATTATGAGTGCAGTATTAGTGAGTGCGGAATAGATAGTTTAAACCGATTCACTTGGATTGCTATGGAGAAACGATCTTGAAAAGCTTAAGTTAAGGGGGGCGAAACGAAATTCAAAAGTCCATCCTACCGTAGATACACCAAAAAGGTTATCCACCATCTACCCGAAAGCTAGTTCATCTATCAAAATGACGGATGCACTAAGGTTGACCCATTTGAGCTTCGCGAGAAACGAAAAATGGGGTTTCCCGGTTTCGCCGGATCACCGTATACACCGAAAGCCTATCACACCACGTTGAACAGCGCTATTGCAGGGGTAAGAACTCAATAGAAAGTTTAATTGCCAACAGGAGATTATCTAATATTGACGTACTCCATCCTTCATTCTTCTCAAAAATCCCAGAAATCCCCAGAACTTGGATACCACACACAGGTAGAACATCACACTGTTAGAACACCAAAATGAGATTAGTTATCCGTGATCAGAAGCTTGATGCTTCGGTCTACATAGCGCAGTACATAATAGGTAATGTCTAAGTCTTTAATATCAATACCGTGTGTCCTGACATTCAAAGATCGAATAAAAACCTTTGCGCCAACAGAATCCAGACCCTTTATTCTAGGACTTCCCACCGGGAGCAGTCCTTTGCTCATCTACAAATGCCTGGTTGAGAAATACCATGCTGGAGAAATCTCCTTTCAAAATGTTATTACATTCAATATGGTTAGCAAATCCACAGATTTCAGTGAAAGTATTTAGATTGATTCAAAGTAGGATGAATATATCAACCTTCCCCGTGAACATCCAGAGAGCTACCATTCATTCATGTTTCAGAACTTTTTCTCACATGTCGACATTCCTCCCTCACAAATAAATATCCTGGATGGAAATGCTCCAGACTTGGAAGCCGAATGCGTGGCGTATGAGGCAAAAATACGTGCTGTTGGAGGAATCGATCTATTTCTAGGAGGCATTGGAGCTGATGGCCACATCGCATTCAATGAACCTGGATCCAGTTTGGCCAGCAGAACAAGGGTCAAGACGCTGGCGTACGACACCGTGATTGCAAATTCTAGATTCTTTGGAAACGATTTAGAACTAGTACCAAAGATGGCATTGACCGTCGGAGTGCAAACTATTCTCGAGGCAAGTCCCAATCACCAAAGAACTCTAAATTCATAAGAGCAGCTGCTTACAAGTTTGGACTCCAGGCTCGTGAAGTAATAATCATTGTAACGGGTGCTCATAAAGCTTTCGCATTGCAAAAATGTATCGAAGGAAGCGTTAATCATATGTGGACCTTATCAGCGCTCCAGATGCACCCGCACTCGATGGTTGTTTGTGACGAAGATGCTACCTTGGAACTGCAAGTAAAGACTGTGAAGGTAGGTTCAAGATACAGCTTCAGTCTACATTTAACTAATTTAGACAAGTACTTTAAAAGCATTGAAATTGTAGCAAGTAAGCTCGGCTTCTCCCAAGCAATACCTATAGCTGTGCAGAAAGGAACCCCCGTCACAGAGGAGAACTTAGGTAGGAAGAAATTAGATATGGAGATCAAAGAGAATCAAGAGGCAGCTAGACGGGAATTTGCCGTAGTTTCCCAGAAACATGAACTAGCACCTCCAGTAACACCTCTACCCAGAGCAATCACACCAGAACTTACTCCGGATTGCATGGCATCGAGAATACCCGGGCTTTTAGAGAGGACGCAGCATAGCTTGATCTCGGATGAGTTTTCGTTTGATAGAATGGGTGGAAGAGTGGGTAGCCATGTAGTTGTTTAGATAGTATTTCCTTCCTATTATAGTAGGCAATTGATCCACAATATATCAAACTGCATTCCAAAACCTGCGAGCAATAAATAATTGTATCTGGACCCCAATTTATCAATGACTGTGGTGTTTAAAATAAATTACAAGGAATATATCAGTATAAGAAATCTTGAACCTATTGCAAGCAACCCGAAAGTATTAGCCACACTGCTGAAACAAAGTCGAGCCCTGAATGATCATAATATCGTTCATGCATTTAGAGAAGCTCTGAAGAAAACGTAATGACTTGCTCTCGAATTGAAAAGAGTAATTATATTGCGATGGCCCTCTACGTAAGGTTCCTCGTGTCGTTGGTAGATGTTGGGAATTCAGAGGTGCCAAAAAGACGAAGAAGGTTCGATGGCCACGAATCCACTAAATGCTCATGGCCACTCCAAGGTTTGCCATTTTCAAAGGGTTGTATATTATCAACACCGAGGGTGTTGTCAGTCATTGCGTTTAAGTCTCCAACGCCCAATGTGCTGTTTTGCTCTACATCAAGCTGTTGGAAAAATGACTCTGTGGCAAGCCTATTGCTGTTTTCGTCAAATATTGTCCATGAAGGATCTATTTCCATTTGTGCCAAGTCAGGGTCAATTGCGGGCGGTGTGTTCATGCTTTGGAGCCAACTCTCCAGACGATTTGCAAGAGTGTGATGGAGACTTGGGGAAGGGCGATGGGTTCTTTGTAGTATATTGAGGTGCGTTTGAACAAGGAGAAGATCTGTCGTATCATTAGTTCATATCTATATGTGCTTTCCAAAAAGCTAGAAATTTACCTCCATGCTCTCCCATGCCTCCCTCTGCTGCTTGTAGAACAAGAATTGCAGCCCACGTGATTATCTAGCTTTAATTAGCGAGAAGCTTGGTACCGAAAGAGACAACCATACCACAAGGTCCCAGTTAGCCCAGATTCCCTTGTCGTTATTGTGCAATCGAAGAGTGGTCCGTGCTGAGAACAAAAGTTCGTGGCGCTCCATGGATGCAACATTATTTGCAAAAAGATCAAATCCACGCGCGGGGTGATAAATTGAAAGAACAAACAATCGATGCAAGCTGTACTGCCGTATGATTTGAATTCGATCAGTCTCTGAGTTTGTTGGTTCTTTAAAATATTAGCTAGATTACACGGATTGTCATCAGTAGACTCACTATTCGAACTTGAAAGCCAATCGTCCAAATTTTTAGCCCACTCCCTTATTACTTTCGTATCTGTATCTGTGAACGGAAATACAGGTAGAGTATGTCTTTCCAAATCGTTTGATGATATGAAAGACCAAATAGTGGGTAAACCTCGGCCAGTGAAGTGGCTTAGCCCAACGTGCATCATCTCAGTCAATCTGTTGAACGGATCTTCCACGAACCTTTGTAACTGCCGCAAGGATGTTAATGGAGCTTTAATTGGGATTATGGGACACGAAAGGTGAAGAGAAGCATGTTCAAGATCAATGATCTGTTTTGTTAGCGTGGAAAAAAGGGAAATTGGTGGATATTCACCTGTAAGCCTGAAAAAAGCTGCCTCCACTTGCTCGATCTCTCATCAATCCACACTGGACAGTGATCCAGAGTTAACCTATATCCGATTGATATCCAGATGCCAGTCAAGTCTATAAAAGCCTCAGATACCAGCCCTGCTAAAATAAGACCAAGAACATCTTGAAATGCAACTTGCTCAGCCGGAACAAATGGCTTCTCCTTGTCTACAGCTACCCTAAGCCCTGATGTTTTCAAAGATGATGGAATAGATAATTCAGCTATTGCACTACAAGTTGCTCTGAAATATAGTGGTGCTAAAGCTGCCATCTGATCAGAGTTGTGGTGAAGTGCTGAGACATAAAGAATCGATGCTAGAAGTAGAGGGGTCGGGTTTTCTGCAGCTTCCCTTTCAGATTGAAAGTGGAGGCCTTCCATATTAGAGTAAAACCTGCATCGGCATAAGTGAGTGACGAGACTTAAATTACGAAAAACTCACGACAGCCATAACTGCTTGACTACACTCGGGGACCATATTTTCGTATTCTGTGGACCAGTAAATCTCCTCAAATTTGCGGTAGCTTCTAAAAGACCATCTAAGGCTGTATCAGAAGTATTAAAATCCACCAGGGAATCATCTCCGAGGGTATTGCTAGGTGATTGGGCATCAATTCCTAGTATTGATTCAATGACGGCAAGCCGGCTCAAAACTGACGCTGTGGTTTCTCCAGGCTGGAGATTTCCTAATTCAGTCGATAAAGTTATCGATTGACCACTCTCGGAAGCCGGTATAGCGGCGGCCTAAATAGAAGAAATGTTGAGACAGTCATCAATGTTTATTGACCAAGATTGAGATCTTACATTTGCTCGAGGTTTGAAGATACATTCCGTCTTGTTAGTTTTGCATCTTTTGCAAACGGTACCATGCTCTACCTCACACTTCATCTGGTACACATGAGTTACTGCCACTCATGATTCAAGTCTCTGTGGGGTTTATCAACTGGTGGACAGATGTGGCATACCTTTTGTCGCCGACAGTTGACTGTGACTAGGTCAGAATTTTGAGCTTGAGCAAGTCGACCGAGCTTTAACTTACCACATGCTTTCGTTGGCTTAGGGCCAACGACTGTTCTGTGCCCATCACTGCTCATGTTCTTCGCAAGATTCCAACAACAGCACGCGAGATAGATATTTTGAGATGATCGGACCTGGGGGGATGTCAGGTTCGGACGATGTAGCCGAGGTGAACCTTACCTGAATAGGTTAGTCCTAGTGGGTGAAAGCCCAAGGCTCTTCCCATTAAACTTTAAATCTAACTGTTTAAATGAAAGAGGCATATATTTCAATGCATATCACACCTTTCATATTACAATGCAAGAAATATATTTCTGAAGACCATAAGGATACGTGGTCCCCCCCTGACGATGGTCACTATATTAATTGGTTCAAGGCTGTCTTTAGATGCATAATATAAGGAAAACGAGAATATATTTTCTGCTCGTGATCTAAGTAAAGCTCTTCTAAAATCTATTTTATTATTGAATGGTCATCAAATTAGTATATCTGCTACTTAGCATCAGAAACCGCCGCGATATGGGCAGTTAGGGCAGCTCCAACGCCACTTCCATCCTTAGCAATAGCAATGTTGATTAACTTTTCCCCATCCACACCGATTTCCTCAATATCTCTTAAGGCCCCTCTGATTTCTTCAACGAATCCTGGATACATTTCTATAAGGGAGCCATCTACACCAATGTCAACCTGTAACCTGCCTTCCACATTACAAATCTCTAAACTGTCCGTCTGAAGAACCACAGCTCCGAGCGCCACAGCACCAAGCCTAGCAGATCGTCTTCCAATTGCATGCGAAATCGTTTTAAGTGCGGTAGCATCTTCTCGGCTGGCATTGGCTATCCCCATCCGTGTTTCTATCTCGATTATTGACCTGGTGAGTTTAAGATCCGTGTCGCTCTCAAGACTACTCATGAATTCGCTATCAATTCCCCACTTTACGTGCAACTGAGAGTCTTCAGGCACCAAGCAATTCCTGAAGATTGACACCGGATAATTTTCGATGAGAGCTAAAATAGCAAACCGGAATATCTCGCCCAGATACATTCCAGAGATTCTCTTCTCGTACAGTTCGATTCCAGGGTTGACACTGCCTAGATCTACAGCTTTATCATATGGAGTGTTTGGAAGAAATTGAAGCTTCTGATCGAAATTCCCCCACTCAGAGTTCACAATCATTATATCCTCCATATTCATACCATTGGTCGTCAGGCTGGCCAAAGGTGACATTTTCGATATTCGACTTCTCTTCTCGATGTAAGCACCATTGGTTCCCGTCCCAAATACGGCGCCCATGATTGTACGGGTCGAAGAAGGAGAAGCATATGCACGAGCCATCAACGTACCAACTGTGTCATTTATGATAGCGGACACATGAACTGGTAAATTCAGCTCGTCCAACTCCGCTTGAAGAAGCTTGCACATATTCTGGCCCACAGCTCCGTCGATGTCAAAGCCTTTACTCCAGCGGAGAAGAATGCCACTGTCAAGAGCTATTTGGTCGATCGCATGACTAAATGTAAAGCCGAGATTGAAATGGGATGGATGCCCGTTTTCATCGATTGAATTACTAAGCGATCCAGGATAGTTAGACATAAGAAAATCCCGTATGCTTTGTGCAATGAAGCTGAAAAGTGCCTTGGTGGTTTTGGAAACCATACAGGCGCTTGGTATGGGTATCTTAAACTGGATCATTGAGTGTGTTCCATCTCCTTTAAGTGTTATCGAGCAAACACGGAGATTTGTACCGCCTAAATCGACAGCCAGATAAACTCCCTAGAGCTGTTTAGTAAACCGTCCGCATTTCTAAGATTAGGAACGCTCACCTACTTTTTCGCTACCAGTTGGTACTTTGGTGATGAAGGAAGGAAGCTGTTCTATCGTGGTGCCAGGCTTTTGCAAACCATCATCTGGAGACTTTTTAGCACCTACATGCTTCCAAGGATTACAAGCATGCCCAGGACTAGACCTACTCAACTGCTGGATGAACGCCTTGACTGCCTTTCTCAAATCATCTCGGGTAAACTCGAATTCACTTGCGATACGCTCTGAGGCTTCCTGTATTGATTCCCCAATTGCTGACTCTGAGCTGGACGAATCATGAAGAGGTTTTTTTGATTTTCGGATCTCAGAGTTATCACCCCCGCAAAGATGGAGGATACATAACACCAGAGCTTTTATTCTATCGCAGGCGGAGTCCATTGAGTGACGAAACCCCTTATCAAACAGTTGTTATGTGGCGTACAGCGGACGGATTTGTAGATTGTTATTGTTTATCAAAACGCCATGGTGTTGAGAGATTAAAGACGTTTACACAGAGTTACATTCATGTTTGAAACTCTTCTAAACCCACAATAAAAGAGTCTTAACCGGAGTTGATTAGTACAGTCTCCCATTACTGAACATTTCGAGGGTTGAAGCGTTTGCTTGTGCGGCCGGTTATGCGGGTAGGATTGAGGAAGAGTTGGCCGGGGGTATCGGAAATGGGAAATTGATAATCAATTTGCCGACTTCGCCGTGATAATCACCCATAAAGTATACTAACGTGGTCTAACGGGGTCTGGCGACTCACTTGAGATGCCAGCAAGTGGTATGCTTAGATAATATCTTACCAGTGTCTTTTAATACCTAGAATGTTGGTCACTAGAACTTACACAAACTAAAACATAATAGGGACTAGCAGATCATCTCCTTAGCCACTAGGAGAAGTTATCTCAGTTGGTTCGAACCGAACCGAACAGAAATAGCTCCATTACCGATTTGCCGGGATACGGACAATTGCTTCTCGTGTCCTAAAGAAGCAATCCTGGTTGAAAGTATATTGAACCCCATTATCCCACAGCTGCTCCTAAGCTTGACAGACTGGGGAAAGCGGGGAAGTCATGTTGCTGGGATACCGTTCTCTAGGTCGTGGTCCTAGTTCTAGACGCCGGCAAACTAATAAGCAACAGCGAGAACGCCGGCTCACCAACAGGAAGTCGAGATACCAGTATCATGCCCCATAATTATACATCTCCACGAACTACCACTCCCACTACTGGGAACAGGAAATGGGCTGACGGGGGTCCCCAACAGATAAGTTGCCGCGGGTGTGGTGTGTACATGGTATATGCACGACACGCGATCAAGCGATACCAGAGATATATAAGATCCAGATGGTAGAACACCTGGCTCCGCATCCCCTTACCACCTACAAATCCGGAACAAAGTGAGGTTACAACAATGGCAAGCAACGGAGCAGTAACCATGGACGCGGCACTGGCTGGTCGGAAGACTGGCTGGTTTGCAGATAGAGGAATCATAACAGTCAATGTGATCTTATTGCTATCCTTGATCTCCAGTTATGCAACCGGCTACGATGGATCTATGATGAGTGAGTTGGCATACCTAGCCCTCTTACATTGAAATCGGTGACTGATAATAGTACAGATGGGTTGCAGTCTTTAGACTACTGGAAGGCATTCTTCAATCAACCAGGTGCCAGCACTTTAGCAATGTATGGGTGCCTCCTTCCACCCAGCAGTGAACATAAACTAATCTTGTGTCCTATCAAGTCTGAATGCCATCCAAAACATTGGCCAATTGGCGGCGCTTCCATTCTGTGCTCTCGCCTGCGATCGCTTTGGACGTAAAAAGACCCTGGTCTTCGGAGCTTGCATTCTCCTAATCGGGGTGATTCTCCAAACCGCAGCTCAAAACACCGGAATGTTCATCGCTGCTCGTGGTATAATCGGTTTCGGGCTAGCTTTCAACATCACCGCTGCCCCAATTCTCATTATGGAATTGGCATTCCCAACTCAAAAGGTAGCATAATTATCTCCCCCACTGGCGGCTTCGTTGGCCTCTCTTCTAGAGCATCTTGCTAATGCAGACAGGCTCAAATGGTGTCCATCTACAACACCCTCTGGAACTTGGGCTACATCGTTGCTTCATGGACAACGTACGGCACCTTCCGCATCAGCTCGGACTGGGCGTGGCGAATCCCCTCGTTGCTCCAAGCGCTCTCGTCCGTGATCCAAATCCTCTGCTTCTTCTGGATCGTCGAGTCGCCCCGATGGCTGGTGTCCAAAGACCGCATCGACGAAGCGCGCGACATCATCTGCAGGTACCACGGGAACTCGAACGCCAGCGACCCCATCGTGATTGTCGAGCTCGAGGAGATCCGCACCGCCATCCGCTTGGAAAACGAGGCCAATAGCAGCACCTCCTACGCAACCTTCTTCCAAACCAAAGGCAACCGACTGCGCTTCGCGATCATCCTCGCCGTCGGCTTCTTCTCCCAGTGGTCCGGCAATGGACTCATCTCCTACTACCTCACGCTCATCCTCGATTCCATAGGCTACAAGGGCCAGGAAACGCAAACGCTCATCAACGGCCTTCTCGCGATCTGGAGTCTTGTAACCTGTTTGTTCTTCTCCATGATCGTCAACCGGTTCCGTCGCCGAACCATGTTCTTAACATCCACCATCACCATGTTAATCACCTACGTGGTATGGACCGGTCTGCAATCCACCTACGAGAAGCAGGTCGATGCTACCGGGGAGGGCAATCCACATATCGCCAAGGGGGTCTTGGCCATGATTTTCCTCTACTCGCTGGCCTTCAATATCGGATGGACACCGCTTCAAGTGACCTACGTAGTCGAGATCCTACCTTATAACCTCAGAGCCAGGGTAAGCTACTCCCTCCTATCCCATCAATTCCATCCCATTCCATTCCATTCCAATCCCCCAAATTCTCCTCCCGCAACCATGCGCTAACCTAAAAACACAGGGACTGGTGCTCTACAACCTCTTCGTAGCGTGCGCGCTCATCTTCAACCAATACGCGAACCCGATTGCCATCACGGCGATCAAGTGGAAGTACTACATCGTGTACGACGTGTGGCTGCTGTTCGAGGTGCTGGTGGTGTACTTCCTGTTCGTCGAGACGTCCGGGTCGTCGCTCGAGGAGATGGCCGCCGTCATCGACGGCGAGGAGGCGCGCGAGCACATCATCGAGGGCGTCGCGCGCGCCAGCGACAAGCACGCCATGATGATGCAGGGCGAGGGCGCTGTTGCTGCTGCTCCTGCTGTGGATGAGAAGACGGTGACGCCGGTGGAGCGGGCGGTATGAATTGGTGCGGTGCCACCACGGGCCCGGGTGGTGTGTTTGTTTGTATGTATGTATGTATGGCTGTGTTTGTAGAACCACATGACTTAGATGTAGCGATATTGGTTATTCTTAATTGTTAATGATGAGCATGAGCGCGGACCCTATATTTTTTTGGTT
>Ga0247734_1000427_pt1 | contig 37232 bp, 40 predicted proteins | sample UWRJL103311B2_FD_180933 | JGI IMG/M metagenome (GOLD analysis project Ga0247734, IMG submission 180933) | Plant litter microbial communities from Arlington Agricultural Research Station in Wisconsin, United States - UWRJ-L103-311B-2 | ecosystem: Environmental > Terrestrial > Plant litter >...
CGTAGAACCATTGACAAGCGGATGGATGGCATGGAAATCACTTTTCGCCGGACACCAGGTCAAGGCTTACTCTGGCGTCGTATATTTCAAGATCGAGACATTTATGATCTCCTATTTGATCTTTGCAGCTTCGAGACAATTGGTACGGGTGAAGGTCAGTTAGACGAGCGACAAAAATCTCTGGCGCAAGCTCGGCTCCTACGTATTCTACCCCGCCTCGCAGCACTTGACTTTCACACAATTTCTCATAGCCACTTTCCTGATGTAGAAGCCGAGTACGGACTAGAGGATGAGAATGGCTTGCTATGGTTTGCGGCGTCGCATATGGTGAACAAGGAGGAGGATATGCTAATGCATATCACAGTCATTGACTTTTTTGCGGAGCTTCTTGAGACCATCAGCATGACAGAGATCAGCCCCTCTACACTGACGTATTTAAAGAAGCTCCTTAAAAACGTGACAGAGAGTGATCAGACCATGTATAAGAGTCTCGAGTCCATTGCATTGAACCCAGAGAGTGCGCCGGAGTTGGTGGATTTGCTAGTTAAGCTAAACCAAGAGCAATAAATAACATAAGTCTTTTAATACATCCTGCAGTTCTTTGTTGTCCATGATAGTATTTCTTTAGCAATTCTACGTAGAAACGATTGTTTCTTCAAAACCTGCTTGCTATACTGAATAGCACTACTTACTAGCTCTTTAAGCGAGATAAAAGGGTTTACCATTTGGCTCCATCTACGACTACTATCAACGGGCTACTTTAAGATCTCTATATTCAGTGCGGCCAGTGCCTCTCAAACCATAGCGAATTTCACAAAGCTGATTCGAGAGAATCCGTTGGGCAACTTCCCCAGGGAGTTTTCACCTAGTCCCACAAATCATATACCTCACAGCTGCTTAGTTCCTCCATGTTGTTGCCAGGCATCCAATTATCATGCAATATTGAAGAAACTATCAAGCATTTCCAGGTACACAAAATCAACTAACTTTAATCTATTGTTAGAGATTGCTATATCGCATTCAGTGTTCTATTTTTGCCCCCCTACATATAGAATTATCTATTGGAATCATAAAAGTCAACGATTTCATATTGCAGTGCCATTCATAATCACAGCTTCTCCGACACCGTCGCCTTCACCGTTCTCCACAAACCGATTCACATTTGACCTAGTTGGCTTCCCATCCCTGACCTCCTCTACAGTGTCCACAAGAATCTCAAAAGCGCGCTGGATGTATTTCTCCTCTGTCATCGGATTGGCACTAACAACTCGGATCGCATACGTCCCACCAACTACAGTCGAAGTAATATATATCTCCCCCCTCTTATTCACCAACTCATAGACGTCTCTCGTCAGCTTATCCTGCTCGTCTTTGACTCCGGTCTCAGACACAACACTGAACACTGTAAGCGCATAGCTTGGCCCAGATATAATGCTGAAAAGATCTTTTCGCGATTTTATCATCTCAGCAAACCCCTCCCCAAGTTTGATATGTTTCCGAATATGTTCCTGCATCCCCTTGACTCCATAACTTCTCAATACAAACCAAATCTTCAAACTTCTAAACCTACGTCCGAGTGGGATTTGCCAGTCTCGGTAATCAGTCACGAGCCCACTTTCTGAAAACTCATTCCTCAGATAAGTTGGTGATATGGAAAGAGCGTCAATGAGATCTTTTCGTTTTCGGACAAAGAGACAAGAGGCATCAAAGTTGGTAAGCAGCCATTTGTGCATGTTGAAATCGAATGAGTGAAATTCGGTGAAGCTGGCTGTGAGATGTTGGTATTCGGGGCATACGAGAGCCGCTCCGGCATAGGCTGCATCTACATGTACCCAAATTTCACCGAAGACATTTGGGGGTGCATGTCTCGATAGGACTTCTGCAATTGACGTGAAGTCGTCTACCGCACAGGTGTTGGTTGTTCCCATTGTAGTGGTGATAAAGAATGGCTCGAGGCCTTGGGTTTTACATTCATTGATTATTGTTTCTAGTCCAGCACCGGTCATGGAGAAGTTGTCTTCTTTGTTAACTGGGATAGAACGGTATCTGACCCCACAGATCTGTGCTGCTTTTTGTGTAGAGCTGTGGGCAGCTTCGCTTCCCAGAGCCACTAATTTACTCCTCTTATATGCGATTGCATCCTCAAGTTCAAGACCGGTAAGATGGGAGGTTGTTTCGCGCAGATATTTGTCTCGTGCAGCAACCATAACCGTAACAATAGCTTCTGATGCCGAGCCCTGGATAACACCACCTCCATGTGTAGTTGAAAGGTAACATTCCGGAAGATTGATTAACTTGGCCAGCCAGTCCATAACCACAGTCTCAAGCTCAGTGACGGCAGGTGAACATATCCAATTGAACGCCGGTGCAGTGAAAGCAGCAGAGTACATATCCGCCAACATTGCTGGAAAGGACGAGGAGGCGGGAAAGAAAGCCATAAAGTTTGGCGATTGCCTACGGGCTATTAGCCATTGACCTCCAAAAATACGTATAAACTCGCCAATGGGTTAGTCCGGGCATTATTTTGGTTTCTATATCTCTCTGGATGTCTACCCATGCCTCTCCCTCTTGTGGTGGTCCGCTAGGTAGCAGCTTCTTGAGATATCCTGGCTCAACATTTGACAACACTCGCCGATCTGCTATCGTGTCGTAGTAGGTGGCAACTACTTTACTCAGCATAAATTTATCATGTATCAACCATGCACGTACTCTCGTCAATTGCTGAATTTGCAGCTTCTCTAAACTGTTTTGAATCCATTTTGCAGTTCGAAATGGTGGGGTGAGACGCTGGGAGAGGGGGAGTTTGGGATACGGGAAAGAAGGATGCGAAATAGAGGCTAGATATATATAGACAACCCAAAGTGCGCACAAGCAACTTGATTAGTACATGACCGGCTTTCATTGTCGTTGAAGGGCGTCGGATATAGATCGGGTTTGTAGCGGGGTTCCTACCCGGCCGGGAGTATTTTTTACTCCCGACCATATCCGGACGGGAGCAACCGACCCGACATCACTACGTAGAAAGAATCACCAGGCTCGCCAGGCTGCAACTTACAATTATTCTAGAAAAGAATGATAGTCTAGTTACCGGCTCGTCTCCGCCATACTGCCCTCTATCATAATTATGGCTCGTGGTTACCCAATTCTTATATAAATACTACCGAAACTTCCTTACGCCTTGCTGTGTCAAGGTCTAAAACAAGCTATAATCCAAGACACCAACGGAGTATGTTTCTACGTTGTAGATCGCTAACTTGCTTATTTCACCAATAACGTCGGTATACGTATATGTTACTGTAGAGATTACTAAGCTACATCGAACATGCATTAGGGGTTGCAGGAATTGACGGGACACAAACTCGCATACTAAATAAAGCTACCTTAAAGCTTGTAATTTTGAGAAACAATCTCTTTCTCTAGTGTAGAGTTCCTGTCCTTCGGAGGTAACGCTCTATTTGAGAGGATTGAAACCCTTTGCTCCAGCGATGATAATAACGGGACAAAGTTACCGATTCAAAGCTCAAAGATTATTAAAGGCAAGCTGACACTACGTGGCCGTATACTCTTGCTGAAAATTGGTGAGCAAGTATCGGCGACGCAGGCAGCGGTAAGACATGTCCAGACAGAGAAGGAGCTAAAGTTTTTCCTTGATTGTGACTTACTTTCCAGGACAGATAGGATAGGATCTGAAGGTGAGGAAGTGTGTGCGCTTGCTCTAGTCTCGAATGCCAGTCACGAACCGCGGAGCCTGAGTTGCTTGGTTTTGAGGAGAGGGCTAGGCGAGACATCGTGGTGCAGAATTGGTGCCCTTGTGAGCTTTAGAACTGGAACCCGACAGGTGGAGCTTCCATTGAAAAGTTTATTTCTGGATTATGGAGCGGATGCTATAGTTGAGCTTGAATAGTTCTAATACTTGAGCGATGTAATCTACTCATAAAGCTAATTCTATTACAATTAAACTGTCGTTGGAAATAGAAAATAACATGATTAATATGTCTCTCAAGTAAAAGGCTACAAAGACCATCACTGGAAAAACGTTTAACTCCTTTTTACAACCTATTTTTCACAATGCCCCAAACGACTTATGGCATGCTTTATCTCATACTGGTTTTATCATCTTAACTTCATTATCTAGTATAACATGAATCAAGATTTAACTTTCTGTTCTGGATAAGGCTCCTCGGCACAATAGAACTGTTCTAGCGGATGGCATACTGGAATGAAATTTTCCCCACTATTGTGTAGATGGCTACTCGACGCTCAAACAATCGCAATTATCTTGTTGTTGCCAATAATCTAGGGGATCGAGTTCCGAGTACCTCGCTGGTACTTTCTCAGCAATCTTAACATATCCTCGCTGCAACTCTGCTCATCCCAAACAGACATACCTACCTTACCTTCCAAATATCGAGGCCACTCTGTTCCAAAGAATCCTTCAATCTTCATACTACCAGATACTTTCATCTTGCCCAATGCTCGTACAAAATTCAAATCTTTCCCAGCACCGTAATGCCCAGACCCCGGTTCGGCGTCCAAATAGACGAACACATGTCTCAAGCCAGTTGCATCAGCTGCCAGTTTATTCAAAAGTGCGCACCACGTTGGACCAGTATAATTAGGGTCTTCACGAACGCCGAATAAACCTTTTCCGGTTTCGGAATACACAGCGTGAGGGAAAATTCGAAGAGATGTTAGAAGTGTGACGCTAACTGGACCAATTTGTTGCAGCCAGTCAAGAATCATCTTGGCTTTGTCCACCATAAACTCGTTCTCGCCATATAGAATCGGAAGCGCCTCGTGGTAGATCTGCTTAGTGGTTCGCAGTAAAGCTGGCGTCATTGTCATCTCTTCTCGGCTTTTCCGAACATCTATCATGATCTGGTATTGAACCATGCTGCGTGAAAAACGACCCCCCATGCGTTCCTTGTTAACCAGGGCATGCCTATATATATCGAGTCGTGATTCTAGAGGTAGTGAAAGGAAAGTAAGTGGTTGTTTAGACATTGTGGGCTTGATGGTATGACTGCAATAGTAAGGAAAATCCACTGTTGGGGCCACTTTATCTTATAGCCGCCTTCTTCGTGCTTGTATTGTATTTGCTAACGGCAATATGAGCACCATCTTCCGGGTAGCTTAATGCCGAACAAATTAGAGAGGAAAAGATTAAATTTGACCTTGTCATTTCGCCTTTCCACGTCGTATATGCAATTTAGCATTCGCGGGGTATTAATATTTGTACCACATTGGCATGTATGTTGTTGTCGCACCCACAAGTACAATTTCTCTCTTATACGCAAGGCAGGAAGTTCACATTAATGCGTGTTCAAAGGTGATTGGTGGTGGTTATAAGTCTGTGTAGAGGCGTTTAATGATTATTCTGCCCGTCATTTGGTTGATTCACGTTGAGATTTTGCTAAGACATTTCTCACACTGACCTTACAATTCTCAAATGGAAGCAATATGAAGTAGCTAAACTGCAAGCAAATCATTAGAAAGCACCTACTATCAGCTTAAGGAGATAACAAGAAAATATTTCCATTGTAGAATTTTAAGAGACACTAGTATTTGGTACTGCAGCTTGAACTGACATGGATACTCCATTTACATTGGCCGTTGAGCACATATTCTGAGACAGCGGAATTGTTTTCACTATAAAATCGCAGCTTAGCTCGCCGAATCATTCACATTTCTCACATGAGTATGTATGTCATTCTGTACGTTGTACTAGTTTAGCAATCGTTATCCAAGAATGCTTCTTTACCTAGCTCGACATTTTCATAATGATATATAGGAACTTTAAGCATCGCTATGCTGCTCCTGGTAGATATTACGTTGATATTGTGTGGTGTAATGCCACCTGGCTCCAACCAACCAAGAAACTTCATGATGCAGTATTGCCTGCATGCATTTGGGTGGGTAGCACGAAGACAAAGGTTTACCAGGTTCTATCCTCCAATCGACAGCTACCGGTAAACGCCTATCAAGGTATCCCCGTTCTGTCTCTCTCTCATCCCCTTGGTACCATTTGTTTAGATACGTCAATCTCACGTGATAGTTAAAATCCTATTGACAACCATCGAAGCTGTCAAGGACCCTAACCACACTGAGAGGGGAGGTTCCTCAAGAATGTAAGAAAGGTTCTTTATACGGTGTAGTCTAAGGAAGAAGAAAGCTCTTCGTACGTAAAAGGAGCCTATATATCAACCCTGGCACGTGACCCCCTAGCGTCGCACGTGAATGTCCCATAACAGAAGCCCATACCGTAAGTCGTACAAGTCAAGAGTTTAAGCGTTGAATATACAACTAGCAAAGTTCTCACGACCTCCATTTGCAAGGAATACGTTTTATCTTGTCCTTGGCTTCACTTATTTACACTTTTTAAACGTGAAGCTATTCCAAGATACTACTCGGTCGGATGAAAATTTTCTTAACCTTCAGGTCGAACGACTTTAATACTTTTGTTATAGAAATTTCAGCGAAATGTAAGCAACCTGCTTATTGTGCTGCCTAGCTCCTAGATTTTGACGCTTAAAGGAAATACAGCATCTTGAACCTAAGATACATGAAGTAGATGTGTTTTAACGACTAGCATATTTCCGCTCTAAGAAACGGGCTGGGATATATGTGACGATGGTAATAGATCCTGAAAGATAAATTCCAACATCACCACCAAAAGGACCGAAATATCGTGCGATTGGTCCAACATACCACGTCTGAGCCATTCCAGTGACTCCTCCGGCAAGGTAGCCAGCGAGAAGGGCAAACACAGCTGCAGCTCCCAATGGAAGCTTTTTAGGGTTATCCCAAACAGCCAAGTTGTAGCCTTCCTTGCGACGGAACAATTCATTCTCGATCAAGATGATGAAAGTGAAGCTAATCGTCCAGTATCCAAGTAGTGATACGAAATCATTGACGACGGCCGACAAGCTGTCTTTACCTGCAACTGCGAGAACTCCAATAACGACGGCTACAGCAAGCGACCAAATGAATCGCGGTATAGCGTGGAACCAATGCCCAAGTAATTGCAGAGAGAGACCGGAGGAGTAAAAAATGGCAATGTTGTTTCCAAGAACAGAGAATGTAAGGATGACCAAGGCGAACTTGGACCACCCAGATGGGTGATAGACCGCACCGATAATGCCGCCCAGCCCGGCACTGTCATATGCATCAAGATACGGCTTATACTCAGCAGAAAACGCAGCATTACCAATACAAGCACCGATGATGGTAACAAATACTGTTGGGAGAGTTACGCCCCAAAGAGTATTCATAAATATTTTCCATCTTTTGGTGTCCGCTGGGTAGTTGCAGTAATAGTCAGCAGCAATTGAGCACCATCCAGAGGATGAGGAAAAACATATGGCCATGAAAGACAGAAATGAACTGGCCAAGGCAATTCCGGTTTCTCCGGGAATCGAAGGATCGACATGCGGTGCTGCTTGGCCAATCATCACACAAAGGAGGATAAATCCGGCGATCCAGGAATATTTTTCAAATGTGTGGATGAGCTTAAATCCAAAGACGGAGATAACATAAGAGACCACCGTAATGATCACACATCCGACGCTGATAGTCATTTTAAAATCTGACACAGCGCTGAGTAGTTGCCCACAAACCACTACGTTTACAATAGCGAATCCGCAACCAACGACCACATTTAGGATGGAGCAGAGCTTTGCACCCCAAAAGCCGAAGGAATATCTGGAAATAGCAATTGCACGAAGTCCAAGCTTGGATATGTTAGCTAGACTCTTATGATTTTCCAAGCATCAAGTTTGTGGAGGCAGATAACTAACCTTTGGCCCTAAAGATCCGCAATAAGCTGTGCACATTGCACCGAGAAGTGTACCAACAATAATAGCAGCGACACACTGTCCCAAACTAAGAAAGAAGACCTGAGGACCCAAAAGACCCAGTGGGAGCGTTCCAACATGACATGTCATTGACCACCACATGAGAAACGAGTTGATCATCTGGGGAGGTTTCTTATCTTCTTCCTTGATCAAATCAATTCCCTGTGTCTCGATCCCCAACTTGGCATCGAGCCATTCCTCGCCCTTTACCATCATTCGCAAAGGGGCAAACTTTTTCTGAATCTCCTTCGTGCGTGGGTTTGCAGTATAGCCTTCTTCTACGTCAGCTTCACCACTAGCAATGTAAGCCGGGCTGTTGTTCATGTCCGAGTCACCATCGTTGCGCTCGACATCTTTGTCATGCTTGGGAGGAAGGGATGAATCAACCATTTTAATGTCACTATTGCCGGTTCAAGTGAAGAATCCCATGAGCAAATTCTCAGGGCGCGAAGAGTAGAAGTAGTGTTGCGGCCGTGGGGCAGGTAACTCAGATTTGGATAGCGGCGAGCTATGAGCCTAGGCCGGGACTAGAAGGTTACCAATCCCATTATCATGCCCCTTCAGAACAAATCGAAGCAGTGGATCATTTTTCAGTGTAGATCATGACATATTGCATATGCCGAAAGGACCGATAGGACCACAAGAGACATGGTGGAATATCAGAATAGAACAAGACAAGAGAAGGATTACAGTTTTGACTGATTTCCATTTTGAATTCCTTCTAGAACGCAAAACCATCGATGCTCTGATTCGGTCTCCTCGGTCGTGGTCAAATTGAATTGGGCGTAACTGTGTGATTGAGTTGTTCTCTTATCTTTCCAAAATACGAGAATGTACCGAAGTTTGACCCACTAGTCAGATAGATTCTCGACTAAACACTGGCTGGTTACCACTCCTAGCGGAATTGGCGAGTCAAGCTTAAGTGGGAAAAGCTTGATTAAAGCTTGATTAAAGCCGCTTCACCGTTAGTGGGGGGATGTATGGCTTGTATAGCTTATGTGGGCCAATACCAGGCCAGTTCCATACCCGGAAATTCGGAGCTGAAACACGCAAAGCATCTAGATGATTGCTAACTCGAAAAGAAAAGGCATATGGTATCTAGCAGAACGGAGTAACAACGCCGTAATCATAGCACTAAGCCGGTTAGAGGGCAAATTAGACCTCGGCGTCTCAAGACCTATAATACTGTGATCTTACAGCAAGGCCCCTCGGTGCGTAACCTTCAAAATTGGATATAGCACTAAATCTAGATATATTTATGTTATTCTTAAAATAAATATACTGGCGCACATATATTTCTCGAACCATACAATCTCAGTGTGAGTCCTTGATAACGACACTGATCTTATTTTCATCGACCGAACATTGTTATCGGGATGTGATGACACTATTTCGTAAGCCGGATAGCGTGAACATCTTATTACGGGTAGATGAACGTGCCGGGTCTCACCGATACTCCAGGCTCCGGTTAGCAACGCCTTCGAAACTGATCTGTGAATAGACTCACAGTCGAGCATAATTGTTACAAAAGTGAATAAAGCTTCGATAACTAGAAGATTTATCGGACAATTTTAAGCGTCGTATCCGGACGGTTATATTTAGCCACCACTTCCTTTCTCCAACTATAGTTTTGATTTTATTGGAAGTCTCAGATTCTTTTACATTCGATAGAACGCGATTAATTGACATCGCCGCTCTGCTCAGGCGCTACTCACTCTCGCCTCACCTTCTACTCCAGGTTGCTCAGTTACCTTCCTGCTTTCTCTTTTAGTGGCTAAATATAGTTTATTTATATTTCTACTCTACCCCGCGCAAGTTGTCAACTCTACAAGATTATACTTAGTTTACCAAGTCGGCTTCTCGGAATCCCAAACAAGACCTCCCTTCCCCCAAAATACATTATTCAGTCCTAAGACGGACGAATTCTTTTCTTTTTACACCCTGGCTCTTTTCCAAGGAGAATATTTTCTCGCACCTTCCTCATAAACTTTTACTTTTTGTGATCTACCATCAGCCAGTACTTGGGTCCTTGCCTTCGTACTTTTTAACAATTTTACTTTTGAAATTGATGAGTGCCCGTAGATTTTGCTAAAAACGCTCAATAAAAGGGATCCGATTAGAGTATAAGGAGTATTAATGGCGGTAAAGCCAGCCAAAATTGTCCGTCTTCTCCTTCGGTCGAGAGACACCCCTCCCTAATACAAGCAATACAGCCAACTTGGTCTCTACTATTCTAGAAACTAATGTAATTATTATATGAATTCCATGCGCTGCACTAATAATATACTCCCATTCGCTAAGATACTCCAGTTCACTTCTTAAATTCCCTTTTTATGATCTGCTCAGCAAGTATGTCCTCTTTCCCTACTTTTTTCATCAATATTGGCAAACCTTTCAAGGATAAGATATTGTGGATCTTCTGTTGTTACCATTGTTTTCAGGTGTTTCTTAACAGTAGTTATGCGCCCCATAAAATAACTCTTGTGGACCAAACTGCCTTCTGGGTTCTGGAGCCAATTGCATGATAGAATCAGAGAACTCAGTTCAGCAACAAGTGCTGTGGCTACAGAGCTACCTGATATGCCTTTATTGGGCTCAAGGAATGGAATAACACCGGCAGCCACCTGATGGCCTTGTAGGCTAAAGTGGTACTTTGACTTGTCCATTTACCGAAGCAACCTTCCGTACTCATCGCAGGCGGCAATGGTCAACTTGGAGCCGGCCTGGTGGGATGCAGGCCATGCATTTTCTATCTTGGGTCCTTCGTCGCGAGCGCTACAGAGCATGACAATGCCTGCACTGTTTGCAGCGTTCATTGCAACATCCAGGTCAGAACCCATTTCACCTCCACTTAGCATAGTAAAGCTCATAGGAATAACATCCACCTCTTTGGTTGTCGCCCATTTGATAGCCTGGTACAAGAAGAACCGGTGAGCCAGAATTAATGAACTGCTAGGAAGTGGGCTGAACTATTTTGAAAGTTCATCGTAATTACATACCCTTGCTACATACCTGCCGTCTGCTACCTTAGCTACGTATAGCTCACATAACGGATCGATGGCGCAAATTAGATTGGCCATTTGAGTACCATGCGGATTCGACGCAAAAACCCAGAGACTGATTTTGAAATAGTCGTCGACAAAAGAACAACCTTCCCTGATTCGAGACGAGACGCTTCTGTTGCCAAGAAACTTCAGTGGATCAATCTCTGTCTTTGGCAGCGCCACTGGAGCTATCTTTACTTGTGTCTCCTAACATCTTATCGTGTGAACGGGGCGGAACACTCAAGATACCGTTATCGATGATGGCTACCTTTGTCGCACGGAACGAGTTGCGATTTCCAACGGCCTTCCGAAGTGCAAACTTGCGATAGTCATCGAGAAATACAGAAAGCTTTGGAGCGATTCGCTGGGCGCTATATATAATATCATGTTAGCTACCATTGATCTCAATTGTTCATTGCGTACATTTAGTTTAGGTTAGCCAACTTGCGCGTTGGATTCCAAAACCGATCAACTATATTAACTTCGAACTTCACCTTCTTCTCTTGGAACACCGACTTGAGGTCGTGGGTGGTCTTGCTAAAAGGAGTTGTATATGGATTCCCCATTTCCTAAATTTCAACAATCATTTGATATTATTAGCTTGGCTAACATCATTGTGAGTTAACAGAGGAGTATGTCTATAATCGAACCTTGACAACGATAATATGCAGTTTCTTGAGCTATGAACGTATCAGATTTATAATTACTTTGTCAATAACTCGGCGTTCAGGTGTATGACTTACTTTGGGAAGAGATTATAAATATTAAGATATTTAATAAATCTATTAAAAGATCGCTTAAGAATATTAAAGTTTATAATTATAAAAGAGAGTTGTAAGAAATAGTTAGTAATTATAATATCTATATAAGAAATAAAGTTGTCGGATCACTTCGAATACGGGGCACCACTACGTGATATGATCACGTAAGTGCTAGTTGTATTCAGTGGGATCGATGCGTATTATTGTAAGTTCTACGTAAGGTGGTGTTGATATGGTTTCCAAGGCGGTGAACCGCTTTGGGTGATTATGCCACTCGAGTCGGGTCACGTGCACCCGCCTCGAGGTTAGAATATACCAACAAAAGTTTTCTATTATATATCTTATAGTTAAATATATATAACTCTAATACTTAAAATTCCATAGAAATTTATCTTTTAGAAATTTATTATTTATAAGGGAGTCTTTTGCTATAGTATACCTTAGGTTCTAACAGTTCTAATGGATAAATATAAAATTAGGATTTTCATAATATCTTCTATTTAATACTCAGCGTTTGAGATCGAGCCAGCTCAGGCACCCTATGATCTAACCACCTCTTCCCCCACTGACTCGACCTTGATCCCTACGAAGTTAACTATCTTCCCCATACGGGTTTTGGAGATTACTGAACTGGAAACCTTGTAGGTACGTAACTCTTGTCGTCTTTCCCACTCACCATTCTCATTCAAGGCGACTTCGGGAATGCTTGAAAGCATTTCAATCGGATTCAGAATTTTGTCATCGGATACAAAAGCTTCAATTTGATCCAATTTTTGGATGACAAAACTGAGAGTGAAGCAATACGAGCTAATACCGCCCTCTGGTATTGCTATGTCGACGGATCCACAACGTGGAAAGCTAGGAAGGAGGGACTTAATGTGCAGAACGCTCCTCCTCCAGTCCCAGTATCAAGAAGATATCTCGGGCGTCACATTTAGATGTGTCTTCAGCTTCGTTCCCGTTGAATCTACAAGGGTTATATCTAAGCATATGAATGAATCTTGTTGATCCGAGTTCATGATGTGTCTAGTGGAAATGTCCAGGTATATCCTCCGTCGTGTTGCTTTCTTCAGGAAGAGCTCTTCTTCCACCTTCACTGGGTGTTTGTACGTGCAAACAAATATATCGTCCAAGGTAGGAACCAGTCGAGTGAGTATCAAGCAATACCGGTGGACAAAACCTGCCTCTTCGTGTCAGTCTAGAGCTGCTAAATGTGTGCCTCGTAAGTCTGGGTCCTTCGTTGGCGAGAATAGCGTGGAAGGGAGAGAGTTGAGTTCCATCATCATTAATTCGATTTGGACACCGCCGTTGGTCATATGATAAGGGGAATTGTGTTCTCCGCAGGGAACCACGTTAGAGAAGTCTCCGAGCTCCTCCTTGATTCTAGGTAAAAACCGAGAGGGCCATGGTGCAAGTATTGACATTTCGCGTTCGCTTGGCTCTCCTTTCCATGAAAGGAGGGAATGGTCGCTTGACTTCTTCATAATCTCCTCTTGCAGGCGCCAAAAGGCTTTTGCCTCACCTTCACCATATAGTAAAGGGATATTGACGTCAAAAATTCCGAGTAAGCAGTATGCGACATCTTCTGCTCTTGTAGTTCGCCTTCTTGCAGCCCAAGACATGCGTTGAGCAATGCTGAATTTTGATAACGGTGACGATACTAGTGCGAACTTTTCTTGCTGCCATGACCCATCAAGAAGGCTGGCGCTGACCCCGGTGACTCTCTCCAGAGTGCTTGCATGATATTGTCGTGTACCACAGGCTTGCCAGTCAGCTGAATAGAAGACCATCGCTTCAGGGGCAATGAGTTCCTGAAGAGTCCAGCCACGCGTCACCCACCGGCAGCGTGAAAAGTACTGATATGTCAGATCGCTAGCTCCAACTATGTCAACATCCTCAAGATAGACGTAACAAATATCAGAGCTCTTGTACCAGTCGAACATAGAGTTGATGGCCTCGGAAAGCTCAGCGCTTGAACCTTTGTCGATGCAACAAGTATCGATCCAAACCCAATCGTAACCCGCTGCCAACGCAAGCTCGCAACATTTCACGATCTTTCGGTAGCCGCGCTTCTTCTTTATGTCATTGCGACACTTCATGTCTTCGTACAGCACTACTTCGTCTTCTCCCCATGTATGAGAGAGAATCGCATAGCCTTGAAGCGGCTTTTCAATAAACTCCTTCAACTCCAATGTCTTTGTATTGAGTAATCGCATCTTGGCTCTTTTAGTATCCTGACGTTTCCGCTGGACCTATCCGGAGGAGCTGGAATGCGGTGCGGGCTGTGAAAAAGCGCAAGGATACTTTATTGTTTTGCGACACACTTGAAAGAAAGAAAAGTGGCATAACCTTGTGGTTGTGTAATGCTAACACGTACGTGCATGCCTAAGATCATATATCATTGTAGGAGTCTTGGCTGACTTTGAAAGCGAGTTGACCTTAAGCCTCAGAAGCATGGTAGAAACGGTGGAATCTAAGATGGATCAGACCTTGCAGGCTACAGGAAGGCTAAAAGAAATGCAGGAGGAAGGAAATCAACAGTTTTCTCATATGCCTGCCCTGCTGAATCTTTCGACAGACATGCGTTCAAAAGTATTTGATTTCGCAACTACTATAGCTTTCGGCCAACAGCCCCCTAGGGAGGCAATTAATGCGAACCCACAAGTTCGCACGTTTCTGAATAAGTGGCAAGGACTAATTCTGACGGTACAGTTGTTCCTGGTCTTGACGTGGTAGACCCACTAACTTGCGCATATAGTTAATGGAACTTCGTGAGATTTTGGAACGAAGTCCTCAACTTCAACGTTTCATTCATGAAAATTCATTGCACACTCATAGTTCCCAAACACAGAAAGTCCATAGTCACGATTTGGAAACGCATAAAGAGATGACGAGCAGCCTACGGAGGATATGTACCTGCAAAAAAACAAACAGAATAACTATCTTGGCTACTACCTCCATCTTGCATTCCAGAAAAGTCGTCAAACGACAACACCATCGTCGGTGTCCCAAATCGAACACATCAATGACAGAATTGGAATTTCTGATGAAAATAATACCTCCCATTTGGCTTCTATCTCATGTAATATATCTGGGATTCTCGATATGTTACTGGAATTCCAAAAGCTCTTGGAAAATATCTCCTTTTATTGTTGGCGCAGTAAGGTTGGTTGACTCCAGTCAATCACCAGCATTCCGGGGCTTTAAGCATCTTAAATCGCTGAGACTAAGCAAAGTAGGTATACAGCCGGTCCAAATAAGGAATTTAGAAAGATCCATAAAAGATATGCTACGATGTCGTGTGGCTTCTGTCTTCGATGAAGATCGATACGGCAACACCTTGCTTTATGTAAGTAATCTAGCTAGAGCTGATCGCATAGGTAATTATTAACGTATTTCGCAGGAAGTTTTGAAATTGTACATATTAGGGGGTTCTCCACGGGATAATTCATGCGATCAAGATTTCCTTTCATTAATCCGGTTTTCAATTGATAGTGGGTCGAATCCAAATACTTTTCATCAAGCTGGCAACCTCGAAGAGCGGTGGATAGTCAAAGGTGGTGGGACAGCACTCGACATGTTTGCTAAACGCCTGCTCTGCGAGGATCTCCACTTTCGACGGGAAAGACCTGTCAATACCCTGGTTTACACGCAGCTTATTGATAATGGTGCGCAATTCTCACGTCCATTTACGGGCTGCATTGAAGATAGCCTCGGTCGTCGGCCCTTACATTTAGCTGTGGCGTGTCGCCAGGATGAGACTGACATTTTATTACTCAAGGCCGAATGTTCACTATATACACCAGAGTACTCAAGCAGCCTTCTACAGGAGTCTTTAAAGGGAGGTCGAAAATTTGATCATGTTACTAGCCGGATAATTGAAGCATTGATCGACCGTCATACACGACTGCTTGAATGGGCGATGTTAATGCTACCCGACGCCATGGAGTCAAGAGAGCAATTGCAACAGCACTCCATTTCCGAAAGAGAAGCATCTAAGCTCATTGATACACTGACAAAATGGAATTGCATTGTCCCGCCATCATTGGAGGTGGATCGAGATGGGGAAGGTGTTTATGATACAGCAGATCTTCAAGGCACGATTCGACTAACGTCAGTTTTGGCGGACAAACTTTGGGACGGCGGGTTTCATCGCGTTGACGATTATGCTCCAATTAACAAGCTCACTCCTTTGCTGCAAAGCTGGTTTATTGGTGACCTTGATATGATATCGTGGTTTGTCAAAAAGGGTGCATCACCCTTTTCCAAAAGTCATGAGTACTTACACTGTGGTCTTCACTTATATGCAGCTAGACTAGCATACCCAGGAGTATATTTCATAGAGGCTAAGAACATACCCATTCATCAAGAACTGTTCCAACAACTCACAGAGAGGAGGGATATGTGGCACGATTCTTGTAGTTGTCTTTGTTCGTCAGAAGGATGTACACCCATCTCGATCACATTCAAACAATACCATGGATTTGATCATATGCCTCGTCACAGCGCTATAACAAAAATATTGAGAATCTTGCACAGTAAGCTGCTCTATCAGCCTGAGAAGTACCCTGATCATATACAACAACTTCTATCCGCTGTCACTTTCGAAGAAATGCAACTTTTTCACACTTGCTGTTGCATTGGACAACTGGGACAAGGACACGACTGGGAGCCGTGGCAATTGAGAGGGAGAAGGCGTTACAGCGACCAAGACGTCGATGTCGAGTTCAAACGACGGCTCCACAGTTACAACCTCAAGATGCTTGAATGTCGCTGCAGCATTGTTTATAAGCCCTTATGCGCTTTATTAGATTATACATGCAAGAAGAAACCGGCAGATACATAATAAACACTATCTATGATTTAAGGGTAGCTGAGTTGGTGGTGTAATGATAATGCGGGCAAAATAAATGGACAACACGGAAAGTAGTATTGAACAGAACACTCATTCGGCACAACATTTCTCTTGTTATATTAATCGAAGCATGAAGACATAATCTTCGAAGTGTGGGTTTAATATTTTCTCCACGGCCAATTTTACAAATATCTAAAGATTGGATAGTAGAAAGTGATACGAATATTCTTTGGCTGTTTCCAGATTACAGGGGAATCAAATTAGCTACTTGGAACAGAAGTCTTATTATAATACGTTCATCTGGAGGAATTTTATTTTTTGCTTCAAAGAAGGAGGAAAGCTTGTCATATAGAATTAGAAAATTATCTTTTTTTTGGAGGGTCCTAGGAAACCATTTACTTATATACTATTCGAGAATCGCTACATGCCACCTAGCATTTTCTAGAAGTAAGACTGGTTACATAACAAATATCGCGACTTTGGTCACAGAATCTATTATATTTATTGCGATTTTTGCGCCTATACCGACTCCACTGCGTTTTGATCTCGCATTGTATGGTTGAGGCTCTCCTTCTAGATACGGGAACTGTTCATACTTGCAGGAATTTCGAAAAGATTCGACAGTGGGCAGCCGAAAAGAGAACAATATTTGAGAACAAAGAGGAAATACAGGCTGGAAAACTCGTTATAGTAGACTAGATTTACCAGAATATCAGTCTATCAAGAAAATTCCAACCCCCTTGTGTTTTATATTTCAGATTAAAGGCCGAGAAGCAAATCAATAACCTTCTTCACACGTACCACCTGAAATATGAGTTCCCTAAAAGTTATATGATAGAATATTAGTTGTCTATGGCTAATTTAATTCTTGAAATGCAGCTCAAAGAAACTCTTCAAATTTCTATATTGGAATTAAAACCTCATTATTGCGCTTTATGATAAGGTGGAGTCTTATGAAACCAGACTCCCTACAAGTCCAGTAACCGAAAGGGTGGCTTACCTCTCTGTATCCCAGGAATATGAATATGTCTCGCAATGCCGTTACAAGAGGCCAGTATTCAAAACCGTAAAAAGGGAATCTTAGTTTTCAATTAATTTCCTAAGAAAAATGTTTTAATCGTGTTTGGTTGTTATCAAATGGCTATTTTGAATACGATTCAGACACCTTATACCCAGCAATACATTCCAAATCATTAATAAAGACCGGTTGCTTTAAACATATTTCTAGAACAAGGAGTAGAGACCTTGGTTCTCCTACAGCCATCCTTCTGTTCAAGTCATGCCTTATAGATCTAAATCCCAGAAGACCAATTGCCTACCCTAGGGCTCAACGTATGTTTCGGAAAGGACAGTGCGAATACGGAAGGCGATGCTTAACCAACCCCTCGATTTTAAGGGGGATTGTCCGATGATCCTCCTGTCACGGCAAAGCCCCATACCGGAACATGCGGAGAAAACTCAGGGGTAAACACCACCCCTTGTACCCCCCTAAATTGGCGGATCTGCTTTACCTTGGCTCCTCAACCAAATGCAAATGCACTGAGTCGAGCGAGATATGAACCTCACGTATGAAACTACACCGGAAAAGTGTTTTGGTAGCTGGAGAGCACCTTATAATAATTCACGTAATAAACGATATTTATATAAAGAGGTACGAATTAGCATAAAAATGTTGCAAGGTCGTAACGCAAGGATAGCCATAGGGAGCCATAGGGAAGAAAGGGTTGGGGTATCGTTGACATGCCATGCTAGTTGGCGAGTGAGACTTTACCGAAATAACGAATCCCGCCATGATAGCGATTTTCTTTTTGCCCGCAATTGTATTCTGGGACTATTTTGGCAAGGCTTTTAGGAAATGGACACGGCATTCCCATATGCACAGTGCTTAAGATCTAACTGTTGATAAGCACAAGAAGGATCTTTAGCTCAGGGGCTCGGATACAAATGGAGAACGTGACTCGACGGGGACTATTAAGTTAAATGCTATGTCGGCTAATTGTGAATAACTTGCGTTCATTCTAACAAGTTTTGTAGCTGATTTGAAAGATGAAGGTGTATAAAATGTGTTTTGTAGAGAATGAAAGTCACACATTTGAGGCCTTGTTGCCAAACTGGATGAAAATAGGGGCTCGTCACATTGACCAGGTCAACAATTACAGCCCTCTTTTTCTTGATCGTTGAGCACCAGGATGTTAGATTCTACAATCCGAAGGGCAATCATGGTATCCAGTAAACCGATCTTTATTTACATAAGAGCTCTAATGTTCCCGGGCTCTCTACCAGGAAAGTTCGTTAATCTCCACGCCTCGATAATTATCTTATTATCAACCATTGTTAAAGCACCTACTATGACACAACTATTTAACCAGTTGTACTGTCCTTCGCCTGCCTCAATCTTGATACTAGTAAACCACTCTACTTCATCCTGAGTGAAGTCTGCCTTATCCGCATTGAAAACCGACTGATCATTGGCACCATCAGCCTTTGGCGGTGGGGAAAATATCCCCGACGCAAAAATCAAAATATGTTCTCCTGTCGACATGCGGATCGTGTAGCGTGCGTCAAGTCGCATGAACTATGAAAGGGTCAGCTTTAATAGCAGATACCTGAGGATGGGTTGATGCAATTGGAGATCAAACACACATCACTCCCTTGCACGCTAACACCCCAATCAGCGCCGCCATGCTCTAAAATCTCTCCCGCAAGCCCTGGCCCTCGAAGCGTGCCTCCGATTATGTTCATGATTACTCGGTTGTTACCCGTTCCAAACGGGGCTCCAACCGTGATAGGGTCTGAAGACATGATAGCTTCGACACGATAAACAAATTCGAGATGGGGTGGGCGCAATGTGGGAGTGATGGACTTTGACGATGCCATGATTATCGGAGCAACCAGAATTATCTATAATGGTAATCTGAAGTTGGTAGCCGTATATAAATTATCATATATATATATTTATATATATGTATTGCTGGAGAGTGTTTTGAAATCTGGGATATTGTTGAAGGCTGCGACTGGAAACCCAAGTATCTATCTGTTCGCAAGTGAATGGCAAAGTGCCATATTGTGATTTCAAGGGTCTTTTCGGCCTCCTTTCCAATGATGCGGGGTAAGCTTAGCAGACTTTTACTAACTTCTGGGCGTTTTCGGCAGCTTCTTAGGGGCTGGGCGTAGTCTAACCTCCAGATTAGCTTTTCAAATACATGTAATTGTACTTCGTACAAATCGTTGAATTCTTATGTCGTAACCGAACTTGCCGCACCAACGGGCCACACGGGTGACATGGAGAGCAAGCAATCCGTCCCATGGCATATCGGAGCTCAGACCCCAAAACCCTTGTCTGTGACCCCGGAATAGTCTCCGACAGTAGGTTACGTGTCTATCACGGTACTAAGCTGTATTAGGTCTGCCACGATATCTAATGATGTTCCACACCCCAAATCGAGAGAAGCGTCCCCTGGTTCAGATAGGATAACTCGTGTTCGAAATGGCTTTTTGGTTGCTAGTTGATAGGACTGTGTCGGTATCATAGTAATGGCAATCGTGACATCGCATTTTGGTCCTAGGCTGGTCTTCTCCCCGTCAACCATCTTGAATTTTGGTGCTGCTAATCTCCTACTGTTTCGCATGGACTTCCCTGATTGGAATTAAAATCAACGAAAATCAAGTACGCTTGCTTGCCTGTTGTCAGAATGGAACAGTATAATCCTTTTTTACATTTTGAGAAATATTGTTTCATTTTCTATGTGTCTATATACTTGCACAGTTAATTATTGAGAATTGCGTCAATAATCACCGCAATCGCTGCCAGCTTTTCATCTTCTTGGATCTGTCCGATCAGTTGTATTGTTGTTGGTGCGTCTTTGTAAGCTTCGGGCCCGGAATCTAAAGATTGATGTGAGCATGGATTTTCGGGTTGAACATAGAGAACAGGTTATGTTATACATACACAATTTATATACCTCCTTATCAGCTTCACCATAGAGCGACAAGTCGTCTTTTACATCCAATTCCTGGTCAACCTTGCCAATTGGGATTATGCATCCTGGCACATCGTAAAAATTAAGTAGACTGGTGTATGTGATGACTTTCCACTGATCAAAAGGTAGCGCGGTGTGTGGAGCTGGGGGACTGAGCATCACATCGAGATTGTGGTTTCGCCAGATTTCATTAAAATCTTTGCAGGCAATTGATCGCTGATGGTTCATGGTAAAGAGTTCTTTGAGGGTTTTTCCTGGGGTGACTGTAAGTCCAGTCATCTGAACAGAAGGGACAAGTGGTTCAGAAGTGGATTCGATTAATTCATTTACAGTCTGGCACCACGATTAGTAGGTATCGCTTATTATTTTGAAACAAATTACCTCGCAGCCATCCAATGAGAAAAAGTCCCAAGTGAGATGCATGTTTTGCAGAACATTTGGCAGCTTTATAGGTATGATTTCATGCCCTGCGGCTTTAAGCTTTTGAATACTCTCATGTAGACCTCGTCGGATTGGCGGTGTAGGTGTGTATAAGCCATCGTCCTGGATAATACCAATTCTCAATCTTTCAGGTTGAAAAGTATCGAATATGTGCTGATAGGGAATTCTCAGAACTGAATCATCAAATTGGCTGGGTTTCGCCTCCAACACCGTTTTCAGGAAGAACTGACACGCTCGCATGGATGTTGCTATTGGCCCTGCAGAAGGAGCAATACCTGGCATTCCATCAGGCACTTGGTCCCGTTGTTCTGCAAATGGTATCCGTTGACTGCTTGGTTTGAAGCCATAAGTACCACAGCAAGAGCTGGGGATTCGAATGCTTCCTGCGATATCTGTACCAACACCTAAAATACTACCTCGGAGAGCAACCAATGCACCTTCCCCCCCTGTGGATCCTCCAGCTGTCAGTGTAGTGTTATTGGGGTTAAGAGTCCTTCCATAGACATTATTGTCGGAATCAGCTGTCATCATTGTCTGGGGTACATTTGTTTTGCAATATATGATAGCTCCTAAAGATCTAAGAAGGGTCACCAAATCTGACTCCGTCGTTGCTGGCTTGTTAACGAAGCACACAAGACCAATAACTGAGTCATAGCCCTTGACATGAAAACTGTCCTTGAGGGAGATCGGAAGACCATGTAGTGGCTTCAGTGGGGTTCCGGGGTTCTTTTGGCGTTCAAGATCGAGTGATTTGGCATTTTTGATGGCCTCGTCAAAAAAGATCTCGGTGAGACAATTTGTCTGGTCTGGTTAGCATCAATGCTTCTAGGTACAATATAAGAAGATATATTCACAAGTTGCTGCGCAATTGCCGCACGCTTGCAAAAAGCCGTTGTAACAGCTTCAGCGGAGAATGTGGAATTTTTCAAAGCTTCTACAAGGGCGACAGCATCGAAGTTGGAGGTTATAGCAATCTCTTCCGCCGTCAATATACCACAAGTTATCGGCACCTGAAGCAAGTTGGTGCTGTTTGTTCGCGCAGATTCTGGTATACGCCACTTGCTAGGTATTAACTCATCTCGAGAATCTCGCTTGTTGGAAGATATTTGAGCCCAATTGGGAAGCGTGGAGGCAGGTGCCATTGTCTCGAGCAGTTGGTAGCTAACTGAGGAAATAGGAAGAGAATGGAAATGAATTCAAATGTTGAGAACGTAGTAAGTGTAAAGTGAATCACAAAATGTGGTATAACGGACCATACCCAGAAATGGATCTTGCTTGTCTTGTCATGCCGCGAATACATGCCGGAACGTCACTTTTGAGGCTGTACAAAGTGTGGAGCGCTACGCAGAAGCTAGCTGGGCAATTCCACGCTAAGCAGATACAGAGCTTCGCTTAACGTGTCGATGTTGTGCCAGTGATCATGTTGCAGCCCGTGGATTAGCGTGGTATCATGAAGGCCACGCGCTATGGTACAGGGGTCCGGCTACTCCTGCCGCATTGGCATAAGCGTGAAGCTTCAACCGCCATGGTTGGGCGGATAAGTTCGCTCTTGAAACTCTAACTCTTATCGATGCTAGTAGGGGTAGGAAAGCTTGTCGAGCGGTAGTTGGGGGAGAAGATAACATAACCTCCTCCTGACACAGCCCTGGTTTGCCTGGTTCCCCGGCCTACGTCGTGTGCTCTTGACATAATATGGCATCTATCTGGCTATATAATTCAACATTTCCCTACACGTAGATCTCCAATTGAGCACTCACGCCATCTTGGTTTCTCGCCCTCGAAATAAATACAATAGCTTCTTCAACTCAGATGTCGCAAACTCTGCAGAGCAGTCGATCTCGTACCGAGGACGAATTCGTGCCGGGCACTGTATATATCATTAATCCAGATCATGTTTCTGGTACTGCATACACGAGCAAAGACATCATCTTGTGGCCAACCCCTTCAAATGATCCATCGGATCCTTTGGTAAATATATCCAGAGTTATATACGAGCGAAAATTATACTGATTCCATCTTAGCGGTGGCCACAATGGAGAAAATGGTTGCTTATGTTTTTCTTAGTGTATGTACATGGTCGATAACTAATACATAGTTATAATTAACTGACTTTATTATAGAGCTTATGCTTCAGTTATGGGAGCCGTCACTAATTGGGATGGAACTATTTACGCCAATCTCCTTGCTGATTACAAGACCACGGTCTTTAAGCTCAATCTGGGTCAGGCTTTTATGATTCTAATGCTTGGAGTGGCCAATCTCGTCTTTACACCCATGTCAGATGGTATGTCTGCGCGTCTGGCATATATGATACCCGGCTAACAGCTTTATCTTCGAAGTTCTGGGCAGACGCTTTGTGTACATTTCGAGTGCTATAATTGTCATCGCCGCACAACTCTGGTTAGCATTGGGTAAAAATATCAATGATAGCATTATTGGTCATACCCTTCTTGGTGTAGGCGCTGCTCCATTTGAGGCTTTGCCAGTCATATCTGTAAGTTTTTTAACCGGGTTGTGTTACTTAAGTTCGAAGGCTAATAGCTCAAAGATATCGGACATCTTTTTTGCCCACGAACGTGGTACCATGATGGGAGCTTATGTATTTGGCCTCTCTTTTGGTTCCTTTATTGGACCCATTTGCGCAGGATACATGGCTGTAAATCATGGTTGGCGTATGGTATACTGGTTAGGAGTCTTTATCAGTGGAGCAATCACACTCGCCATGTTTCTATTTATGGAAGAAACCGTTTTCCACCGACCCCAAGACCTTTCTGAGGGTCGGATGATGCCTGGAAATGACCCCACCAAAGTGATTGAAGCTACCGAGCCATCAGCAAAATATCCAAATGACGACAACAAGAATCAGGAGTCGATACAGGATGTTGAAGCTGTCGTAGGCGAAGTTTTCAACGTTAAGAAATTTAGAATTTGCTCGCCACTCTGGAAATTGACTCCATGTTCGTTCAGTACATTCATGGACAAGCTTTGGCGTCCTTTGACAGTTGTTATATTCCCGGCTGTCCTATGGGGTGGAATTAATTACGGAACTTGCGTGGCCTGGCTCTCCATCCTCGCAACGACAGAAAGTGGAATTCTCGCCGCTCCGCCGTACAACTTCAAACCTAGTGCATTGGGGCTTTTCTTTCTTTCCCCTTTGATTGGGTCACTAATTGGGTAAGTTTAATTCCTCTCCCTTTTTATCCATCTACGAGCACTGACCCTACGCTAGCGCATATTTCGCTGGCCCACTGAACGACTGGCTTCTTCTATATTTGTCTAATCGAAATCACGGTATACGTGAGCCTGAATACCGACTTTGGGCCTTTGTCCCTTCTGCCCTAATTATGCCTGGTGGTCTCATTATATATGGTGTTACCGCAGCACATGGAGTACATTGGATTGCTCCAGTCTTTGGAATGGGAATGGTTGGATTTGGACTTTCAGTCGGTGGTTCTGTGACAATGGCTTACATCGTCGATTGCTACAAAGATCTTGCTGGAGAAGTCGTGACAACAATTATTCTTATCAGAAATATTGTCGGGTTTGCAATGACTTTTGCGATTCAACCCTGGATCGATAAGGCCGGCCTTCAGAACACATTCATTACTGTTGGGTGTCTCAGCTTTGCGATCACGATTTTCGCAGTATTTTTCATAATGATGGGAAAATCCATCAGAATGTGGACCAAGTATAGATACCTCAACTTTAAGAGATGAGTATATTATACAGTCTAGATATTGTAAATCTTAGCGCTTATTGGGAATACCATGATTTGGAACATAGTTTGTAAAGATCGAGGGACTCAGGAAATTAAATTTTAACTGGACATTGGCCTGTTTATTATCTACTCTAGTTGCGTTTCATTCAATCTCGTGACAGTCTGTATTTTCATTCAAAGGCTCTTTTAAGGGCTCTTTTAAACAACTTTTAATTCATTATAACTTTATATTATATTAAAAATAAAACTTACTATAACCTTAAGAACGGATCTATAAAGGCTTGGAGTAATAATTTGGTCTATATGCTGAAGGTGCACGGTTTCCCACAAAAGATTGAAGGGTACAATAAATGGAGATGCAAGAGAAAGTAAACCTTTAGCTTACACATAAAGTAATACCAATTCTAATTTGATGTTTACTATACTGTATTCTGGCCAATCCCTTTTCATGCCAAATTGTTTTATTATAAATTATCCTTCCTTGAGGTGGTCATTGGTGCTTCCACTTTATACGCACTTTTAATATACGCTCTCTTAGCGTATACTTTTAGCACTAAAGCTTTGTACAGTACACTCTCCTAGTATATACTCTCCTGATATATTGTTTTTATGCTTTTTCTTAAATTATAATATAAAAAATAAACCTTTTAGAATTTTAAAAAGAGGAAACCAATTTGAATATATTATAATTAATTTACAAATACTAGGTATAAGGTATTACTTTGATTTTGTAGATTATAAAATAGAAATCAATTAGTAAATCATTGAAATTCCGTTTATGTTGTTCTCGCCTAAATCGCAAGTTGAGACATCTATTCAGTTCACTGTTGCTCATGCTCATAGCTAGTCCATGTCCCGTATCGTGCGCTCTGCGGTAACTGGCTAAGTTGCTAGACTGATTGGTTAATTAAGTATTTAAAGTCATTGTACCTAAGGCGGGGTAAAGCAGCTCAATGTAGACTAGGCCCATTTTAACTTGGCATAAAGTGTCCTCCAAACTGCCTCCCCCTTTAATTGAAGCCAAAGGTCAACGCTTGGGGCGAACGTGATAAGGATCTTTGGGTATGAATACCTTCACTGACAGCACGGGCACTCGGCAGATATTGTCAGCAACGCCGGCTACTACAATTAAGTATGGCTAAGAGAACGGCAGACCTTATGTGGGTTTCTGAGACCCACCATGAGACCAAGCTTCCTCTACGCAAACGGACGGCTCGCCCACCCGCCCCGCCATTATACAAAGCCTCCATCAAGGAGCTTGCAGAGACAGGCACCATCAGAGTCAACTCTTCTACGGCCGATATTGATAACGAGATAGTTCTACGAATCAAGAAATGCCTTGAGCGTGCCAGTCACCCGAATACCCCAGAGGCGGAGGCAAAAGCAGCAGTTCATTTGGCGTCACGGTTAATGGGACGGTACAATGTATCACAAGCAGAGGTCCTTACTCACGAAGGGCCTGATACTCAGAAGCAATATGCGGGACTAAGCAGTGTGTCAATAGAACGCGTCGATGGCGATGAGTCAAAATCTGTGAACTATCAGAGCTATGTTAACGACTTATGCTGCGCTATGCAATGCTTTTTCGACTGCAAGTCCTATTCAGCTGCTAAGTACTCGAGCGTGGAGCTGACTTTCTATGGTATTGCAGAGAATACGGTCGCTGCTGCTATGTCGTTCGAGATGACCTACAACTTGATCGCCGAATGGGCTCGGCCGTACAAGGGGATCGGGAGCAAAAATAGCTACTCATTAGGCATCTCCAACGAACTATACAGCATGGCAAAGAAAGAGAAGGCCCTCGAGGAAACCCAGGCGAAGGAAGCGGAGAGGGAGGCCATCGCGGCCGAGAGGAAGAAAGAGGATGCTGAGAGACAAGCGCAGCTGGCTCGTTTAGCTCCTTTCCACAACAGTCAAAACAAATTCTCTTCCCCCGAACCAACACCAAGTGCCGATGCCGGTGGTGATATCAACGGTGATCGCGATCTTTTCCACGATGGTGCTCGTAATATGATGTGGCAAGACTCGAAGGGAGTCGAAGACGATGGCTCCGATGGCGCCTCCGGTTCTCCAGATCAGATCAATGACGACGGCGTCGAGCCCGACTTCAAATTGGAAGAGGAATATGATGTTAACTTTGGAGACTTGGACGAAGAGATCAGCAAGCTGATCAAGCCTGAGCTACTATCATCTGAGGCTTCTCTGGACCTGCATTCAACAACATCAAGTCCACTATCAAAACGAGAGCCAACACCACCGATTGCAGCTAAGACGGAGCAAAAGTCGAGCGAGCCACAAGAATTAGAGCCAGATGTGGAGTCAAAATGGGCCTCACACATGCAACTCGTCACCTTTCGCGCAACAGCCACCAAGATTGCAGACGAATATCTCAAAGACAAAGGCGTGAAGCTTCATAACCGGTCAACTAGATACAGTGTGATACGGGATTGGGAAGCATACGACCAGGGAGTTAGAGATAGTAAGAACATTGATGTGCGCAGAAAGAAATTAAACGGATGAGTGGTTCCTCGAGACGAGAGGGACTGTCCTGTAGTTGCACTTCCTTACAGCTCTCATAATGTTCAATCTTGCGGTTAGTCTTTACACACCAAAGCGGCTTGTTCAAGATGGAATCACAGTTTGTAGCCAGTAGGTACAGGTGCAGAGTTTAGAGACGATCGATCAATTGCTTGGCAAAGAGGACATTTAAATGTTTGTGGCCTGTGGTTATTTCCCTACTACTTTAGCGATAGAAGCTCTGAAGTTTTCAATGACTCTTTCATTTTCCCCTTCACTAACGACTCCGAGAAAAGGAAATTCAACTCGAGAAACCATCTTTTGGGAGGTTGTGGACAAAGCTTTGGTAAGGTTAATTGTTAAGTCAAACAGATATTAGTTTCTGCACTTTAATAATTTCACTTCCCCTCTCAACATAACAGAACCTCTATCCTTAATATTGAACTCTAAAGATTTGAATGCTGAATATCGCCCTTTCTGTTACGGTTGTTTCTGGGTCGGCCCTCGCCGCCTCTTCTGCTGTTGGCCAGCCGAAGCATTGGCTTCTACCACCACATGTTTGGCCCGGTTCGTCCCTCGTAATTTCTTTCCCTTTGTAACCTCACGCTTTGCGGACAGCCGGGCTTCGAATTTATCCACTATCTCTTTTGCATCATCTTCCAGTAAGTGTTCAAGCTCCAGCATACAGCCAAACACACCTAGTAATGCAACGTACCATTAACAACCTCCTTCCATACCCGCTAACAAGAGCTTTCAACATCTCTAACTCCTAGAGTCACCTCATGCCTTTTCACAGGTAAGCTCACAACTCGGTATTAGCTCTGAGCAATATCTTCACTATGACGGAATTGGCGCCGTTCAACGTCGGTACGCTCTTCGGACGTTTGGAAAAGAGCTACAAGGAGAGCATCTTCGCACAATTTTAGTAAAGTGGAATAGGATTGTGATCCTGGAAGTATCTTGTTTGGTTGTGGCTTGATATTTGTACAAAGCGTAGGTCGCCGACGGTCAAGAACTGGTATGAACATCATGGGAACCTCTAGGTGAGCAGCGCTTGCTGGCATACAATAAGAGTACGTCTTGAGACTAGATATATGGCAAGGTCCCAGGCAGGACTCAGCCAGCAGTACGCACGCGCTGGAGTATGATAGGGCTCTAAAGGAGACCACGCACGATAGAACGAGATTTCCCAAGACTGATTAGTATATCACGAAGAAATATCTGACTACATAAAGATAATTCACTTAGTCTATATATACAGACCACACTATACCCCTTTGTATCGTACATTAAACCATGGGTTTTCGAGCAACTCCCTAACGGTCTTTATATCTTCGGGCAACCATTGCAGCATCGTGCGTACGAAGACAAGAAATAAATTCTTCTCTTCTCCTTGAAGTGAACTAATAGAGTTCATTAAGGGAAGATTGCTACGAACTAGGCCCTTGTGTATGAATTCACCTGAAAATACAAGTTGGCGGTAGTACTTGACTTTTTCCTGAATCTTACCTTTAGAGTCAAAGAATAGCCCTCCCTAATATGTGCTACCTCTGTTCGATTCTTTTTATTTTACGGTGCAGCGGCACTTGATGTTGCAGGCTGACAGAATACTCATAGCATGACTCTTGCCGTAAGGGGTGTTGTGGAACTCTTTGGGCTGGTAAAGCGCGAAAAAGCGCTTAATCAAGAAATCATCGCCTGATCAATCGCACGATCACCGAACGGTGAGAATCTGTGCTTATTGTCCTGTGATCGACGAAGACAAAACCACCTTCTACCGCCACCTAATCAAGGAGTTCAGATTCACGAGCGAAGAAGGCAAAGACATGTGAACCTCGTACATATTCACTAAAAACATCTACGATATATGGATGCCGACCCCACCTAAGAAGAATATGTTCAGTCATCGATATGTTGCCGCCCGATCTGGATTTTGAAGTGTAATCTGAGCATGGGGATCTGGACTTTCACAGAGGTTTAAAAGCCAAGGAAATGGGGTCGGCATGTAGAATTACATCAGGATGTGAGGATTGATTGATTTCGACTTGGTGACGGAGACTAACAGTGAGTAGCACTAGCCACCGAATTAGTAATATGCAATGTATAGCAATTAAGATGGATGAGGCGAAAAGATCATACTAGGCGATAAGTGGAGAAAGCTGCTGCCGGCAAGCACAGGAAGAGGGTGAGATCAACGACGATAAGCATACTTCAGGATTAGTATGTTAGAAACCACTAAATGATATTCTATCTCCGAAAGAATCTACTTCTTGCTATTGTCTTTATCAGTTAAATGCTCTGAATCAGACTAATTTCCATTCTTATTAACCACATGATACAGTCGCCGTTTCGTGTTAATATACAGAATGTCTGATCAAAGTTCTTGGCTAACTACGTAGTTAAGAGACCAATCCATTTTTGGGGTGCGGAGTTCATCTTTAGGTTTTGAACTGGAGTTTAGTTTAGTTTTTCCCTCCTTTTTGGTTGGATTTAGACGTCCTTGGACGGTCTATCACTCCTTACTCTTTAAGCACATTAAGCATATATTTGAACAGGGACTCCTTATGGAGAAGAGGATCAGACCTTTTCACCATCACAAGACTTACAATCGTGACTCTTGATACTTTTGATTTCTCTGGGAGAAAGGCACCGGCTTCACATACATTGCTCCATTCTGACTTTGGCAAGTGTATTAGTACTTTTCTGGGCGGCGATGAAGTGACTCACGGGTGCTTCTAGCTCTCCAAAAAGGAGTAATATAGGGACGTTATGAGGCGCCATACATTATTTGCACTTGATCCAGCAGAGCGAGCGTACTCCAGATGAATCGCAGTATATTTGACAAACAGTGAAGTAGGTTTAATATAGGAAAAGTATGCTCTTCACCACGAATGGCTGAGAGTAAGTATAACGTAATCAACAAATAAAATTCTGATGAAAACAGTGCACTCAATCAAAATTAATCCTGGTATGGTAAGAATAGAACCCAGATGTCGAATTTGCTAATCAATGGCGTATGAGTTTGCGAAATTCCATTCCCAGTATGAGATATAGTATGTCCTTCTGAAAAGTCTTTGGCCCTATCTCTATTCTATAATGGTGCTCCTTGCTTCAAATTTTGTAGAACTATGGCATCATATCAAAAGTTGGATACAGAAGGAAGTACAATGTATCTGAGACCAATTCTACAGTTGACTTCCCGGTGCCACGGCCTAACGTTTGGAATTAATGAATGAGGTTCGCCATGTCAATTGTACCTTCAATACTCAGCATTATTATAATCCTAGGCCTCGCGCTTGTATATCCATATCAAAACGTCTCTAATACTTCAAACCACAACCACTACCAATCCAATACAGCCCGGCCACCAGATATCACCGCACACATCCCATGTCGAAGATGACAATCCATACTAGATTGCGGCACCTCCCGAAAACAGGCCATAGAACGCAAACGCACCCTCGAGATAATGGCACTCGCCTGGTTCCCTCAAGCCTGCTACGATTCCGGGCTCGTGTCAAGCTAGAAGTCTCCAGAAACGCAACACGCACAAACTAGCGAGGGAGCCACATTCGATTCTTTTCAGCGACGATAATTACACCCGGGCTCTCACACCACAGGGTATGGCGCAGCGGGACTTGTGAGTGGTGTATACCCATGATGAATATCACGCTGCGCATTCTCTGTACCATTGGCGGCTAGCGGTGGGGGCGACGAGAAGAGCGATCGATGGGGAGCGCGGTGTTTGTTTATGCATGGGCGGTGAATCAGGAACATGTGGAAGACTGCAATATGGTGCTTTTGGATCAGAAGAATAGGGAAGGCGCTAATACCAAAATCGAGTCCCAATTTGGACGATGTTAAAAGGTGGCTTAGGGAGAAGACTGGCAAATGCATGGGGTGCCGGTTGGTGCTGGCTCATATTGTATAGCACTGTTTTGAGACTGAGACTGATTGAGGCTTAGGCCATTCCTATATCTAGGTGTTGAACTGTCTAGTTTCATAATCTGAATAATTTTCGTATTCGAAATGTTCCGCCAGAGCACCATAAAGAAGAGAATTTTAAGCATAGGTAGCACTCTGTCGCTAGTGTTTTTAAAACTCACTCTCATTTGATATAAGAAAAATCAAACGGAAGTTCTTGCGTCTTCTTTAACAATGATTTCAACAGCATCCCATGCTTCTTCCACCTCTTTGAGCCCTGGATCGCCAAGAAATAATTGAACATCAAAGGCGTGCGGCTGGCCTTCAACAGTAAATAGTTTTGCTGGGTGAGGTCCTGGCAATATATTAGTACCACTTTCCCAGTTTTTCAATATAGCTATGCATTTCGTTGCAATTAAGTAGATTAGGAATCACAAAACACATACCTATGATCCTCACAGCATCCAAGCTAGACTGATACGGCACGGCCATATCCTTGGTCCCGTGAATCAACACCGTCTTCGGATAACTCTTCCAACACTCATCATCCAGATCCTTATCCACCATCCCCATCAGCCTCGGGTACCCATTTGTCTGCACCAGCCACGGACACAAAATCAGCCTGTCTGGCTGTTCTTCTGCATCCTCTACCGGCAGCACCCAATCCGTATTCTGACTCAAATCGTCCTTCAACATCGCGAGATCAAAACATTCACAAGCCTTCAAACTGCCCGTCGACACGGGCTCCGCGAGGAATTTCGAAACCTGTGATTCGAGCAGAGGCACGATGCCGGCTTCGACATTGTTGATGTTGATGCGAGATGAATTGAGCCATTCTGCACGCATGTTGGGTGCTCCGTAGTAGATCAGTAGCGCAATGGGTTGGGGTTTAAAATAATGTGCGGCTATAAAGGTCACTATACCTCCTATTTCACTATTAATAAACAATTCACCGTTACTTTGTTAGAGATCAGGAGGGGAGGGGGGTTTACCGCCGCTTGCTCCCCCGACAATAGTGTTCTGCATGGTGCGTTGTTGTGTTTCATTGTCATTCAAAACTCCCCAGAGTTTCTCCCTCACAAAAGCATATGCATCCTGCCATCATCTCATCAATCACCAATCTTTCTCAACACTCCACCAATCAACTATTTTTCAAAACTGCACAAAACCAGGGACGGGTCGAAAAAAGAAACACACCTGTGCATCCTCAACCACCTCCTTGCCCGTCACCTGCGGCAGATGTCTGAAGTCCACGGAAACAAGCACCCAGCCCCTCTTCAAGCACGACTGCACCTGATGCGCCGAGACCAGAAGCCGGTTGCAGGCTACTATCCCGCCGCCGTGGAAATAGAGCAGAACCGGGGTATCTGCATCGATGCCGCTTGCTACGTGAGTGTATATGTCGGCTTTGATGTCAAGCCCGTCTACGGTTTTGTAGACGACAGTGCGTTTGGTTTTCTGCATATTTGGTGCCATTTTTGAGGGTTGGATATAGCTCTAGTTATGATCTAGTCCATTTTCTTTGGCTATGTGAAATTGATAAATGGATATTAACTGGAACGGTGGTGTCTGGGGCTGTGTGGGGATTGTGTGGATAGAAGAAGTATGTTCTCACTATAAAACTTCTGCGGACAGGGAATAGGTAGTGGATTGTGTATTGCATTGTATCAAATAGTGATATCATTTGGTTGTACATTACCCAGGTAAACTTTCTTGAATTACCAATCCTGCAACTATTATGCAATACCAACTATGCGAGATCGATGGATGGAGTGTTGCATGTACGTGAAAAGGATAAACTTATCACCCAGCCGTCGCCAACAAAAACCAACCAACAGGATGAGGAATCCCAACTAGTAATACTTTCCCCTAAGAACAATAGAGGTCAAGAGTAGAATAATTCAATCCTTGTTTCATGTTTGTTTTAAACACAGCTTTATTGTATGGTGTATCTTTTACAAACACAGTCTTAAAAAACCAAATGTGATATAACCTTAAAACTCGTTGATATATCAAAACACAGGACTTATATAACATCTCATCCCACTAGATAACCGTGCCCCACCTCGCCAACCCACCCATTCCCCGTTTACGGTATTAAAAGTCAGGTGACCAGCCCAACCCCCCAACCCTCTCGCCCAATCTGAGATTTCGGGATATGCGGGAATCACTGCCGTATGCGACATGCGACAAAACCGCCAACAGTGTGTGGCAACGCTCCCATACGACGTGCAACAAAAGTTTTGCCGGGGGATGGGAAGAAAGAAGAAACCGCTGCCCGATCCGGCCGCTTGCCGATGTATGTAGCCTAGCCGTTTCGCGACATTCATCTGGACAATTGTGAGTAGAGTATAGAAGAGGGGGGGTTATGGTGGGTTCTTGTATATATATATATATGATTATTTGGATATATTTTGGGGTCGCTTTTTATAATTGCGTTTTGCAATTTAGGATAGATTAACTTTAATGGTACGTCACACAGCATTTTCGAGGAGAAAATAATATGCATGTTGAAAATAAGGATTAACCTTATCCTCCCTTGTGTGGGCGCTTACGAGACTTACTGTATCACTGCATTAACGTAATGGTGGTGTTGGTTGGTATATACTGTAATATGACATACTTTGATGCGAGCCATGCAATACGGCCAGGGGTGGTGGCTGTCGGAAACTTTCCATGCGAATGCAGACAGACCTCGATTATGCTAAGGTTAATTACTATAGTAGCAGAGTAGGTGGAACAATTACTAGTGCCACACGTTCTAATGTAATAACTATTGGCTGGTAACGCTATACTACTGGTGCCAAAACCCTGATGGTACTATTAATACAATGGTGGTAACTAATGATTCGTGCCAAGTCAGTTCGTGACAATCAAAGCATATATAAACTAATTCTATCTTTTGCCCAAACAGGTGATCTCGGGTCAGGTGATCCGCTCAGGGTTGGTACTGAGCTCTGACATAAAAGTTATGTACAAATCTCCTGCTCTGCCTCATAGTTAAATCGCCATACTATTAAAACTCAATTATTGCCATTATAGCTCCAAATAATTGATAGTTTTACGATAACGGTGTACTTCACTTATACCAGAGGCACAAATACAAGTAGACGAAACGAGCTGCAACATTGTAACTGCCTAGCATGCATGAGGAACTGTGACTCGGATTATGTGGGTTATACTGCTGGTCATTAACAGGTCGTGATGAATATGGTGGCCATGTCATGGTTGACCACCGCCCGGACAATGTTTGCCTGCTCCAACCTATCTTTTGAACAACGGATTTTAGAGATGAAAGAAATTTTCTTCATCACTAGAAGATAAATAACTCTTAAAAGAAGAATTACCTCAATAAAGTAGTGTCTGATCCCTCCTACCCATCTATTGTAAATTTCTGTCCAATATCACTGATTTTAACATCTATTTTGTCATGGTAGATAAAGGGAAAAACAAGGAAAGGGAAAGGAGGGGGAATAATGTTAAGGAAAACAAGACAAAAAGGTTGAAGCAACCTCACCAAGAATACACCAATATTTAAGACACTCACGGAACTCAGCACGACCATCAAAAACCTCGAAGCCGAGTATTCTGCCGACGCGAATAATCGTAAACCCTACCAAAATCGAAATACCACAAGCTAACAGAAGCAAAGCCTACGACTCAGTGGAACCCCCGAGCCCCTATATTCAGTTGACTCGGAGATATGCTGGCAGATTGTTTGATCGGATGCGGATGTGTAAACTTGCTTGACGTGGTTGGATTTGGATTCATGTTCGGTGGTGTGTGAAACTATCGTGCAAACTTTTCGAAACTCACAACTCGATCTCATAGCTTATTTGATTGGTACTGAAGAGCCTTGAATTGTACTGTGCTGACTATCTCGTCTTCCCTTCTCTTGCAAAAACCCAGACGATGAATGACGCTTCCATTGCTATTCTCCACCATGCTGCTTCGATGTCAACCCCAAACCTCAACCACTACCATATTGTTTTTCCCGCCACACGGATGAAGTTTGACCTGTTTCTCATGTCGGCTAACTCGTATAATCCTTAAAATCTTTTTAAAAAGGGCTTACGGTAAGTGACGCCAACGACACTATAGCAAGAACACTCTCTACGCTTTCCCCGCTCTAGCCGCCTTATGTTCCATACTAAGCATTTTGTACTCTGTATATCACCCCTTCATCTGCTGATTTGTACTCCCCGCAGTAAGCTTGCCGTTGATCTCTGCTAATCTTGATGCCAATTCTTTTTCAGAAAGGCCGACGTCGTTGTCCGAAAAGTTAATATGTTTTGCAATAAGGGCAGTACTTTTTAGGAAAAGAGCGAAATCTCTCATAAGGAGAGCCATACTTTTGTTACGAAGAGCGAGATCTTTTTCCCGGACGGCTCTATTTTCCTCCAAGACAGTGATGTTTTTCTTCACAACGAGCGGCCTTTTCTTCAGAGAGATCAATGCTTTTTTCAGAAGAGCGATATCTTGTCCAGAGAGAGCGAAGTCTTTTGCAAGAAGGTAAATAGTTTCCTGGGAGGGAATGGCATGATCATGGGAAGACATTTTAGCCAAATGATAGTTGTGGCCAGACAAAGATGAAGTTGTGACGACGAAAATAGTTAAGTTCAATAATTAAGTAAGAGACAAGGAGTTTTTTATATAACAAGGAAAAATGATCACGTGAGCTACCAGCACGCGAGCTTTTGTCGGCAAATTCTGAGACTTACTCATTCTCCCATTTGAATTAAGGTGTCGAGTCCTTGCGAATATGGCATTTTCTGGTCTTGTCCAAACTTGCGATTGTTTCTATAGCTTTTACTGTTGGTCGGAGTTATGCTGTCACAGGACGGTATTAACTAATAGATATGGTGTTGGTGTTGACCCAACGGCGCGTTAATGTCCCCCAGGTATTGCCTTACCTGTCTCAACCAATCCTTACAAGTACAGTACATGTTCTAAGTTTTTAACTAAAATATCTTATCTCCGCCCACCAGATTTCCTAATTGAGCAATTCTTTTGTTAACTCCTAATTTACTTTATATCGTATATATATATACAGCACATACCATGCACCATTACCATTACCACCACCCATAAATGATCTACCCCACCTTTCCCCCCAAAATTAACCAGCACCTCTAATAATTCAACTGCGCGAAAACAAAAGCTAAGCCAAGGTAAGGCAAGGCAAATAAAGCAAAAGTAGTAATCCCAAACCATCCCCTTTCCTACCATCTATCTTACGAAAAGGAAAGAAAAAACCCGATCGCATTGGCGCCGCACTTCTCTCGCTGGAGCTTTTTGTCGCATGTCGCACTCACGGCCAGCAAAACTCCTGTGCAGCAGATTCGTTCGCTCGCCGCCTTTTCGGCCAAGTTCGCTCGTTGGTAGCGGGCGGGCTGGTTGGCATGCGGGCAATGATGATGATTATTACGTGTGTTTGGTGTTTGGTGTTTGGTGTCGGTGTATTTTATTATTATTACTTACTGGCAGCTAGAGTAGTGTTCGTTCCCTCATTTTCCGATATCTTGTCCTATTACTTGACTGGCAGGTGGATCACATCGCATCGTTTTCAAAACAAACAATTGGGATTTCCCTTCTTTTTGAGATTGTATGTTGTTGGCTTTGGACTTGATGGATTGGGCTTGGAGCTTGCGGATTTTGGGAGTAAAACCCAATTCATTTTCTTTTCCATTTCGATCTCTTGATTCGGTTGAAATAATCTAAAGAAGCGGTGATATTTATTCATCTATTAGACATGACAATATCGGATCCCCCCCTAAAAAGGAATCACCTCATGATGGAATCATCTTCGCCCGCTTCATCCGATCAAACACCCCACCCCACGCCTCCAGCGTCGGTCGCTCCTCCAAGAAGCCAGTCCCATATGTCTTGCTCATATCATACTGGCGGTCAAAGTCGAACTGCGTGAGCAGGAAGTACTCGAAGCCCGCGTACGTCCGGTCCGAGTCCGCAATACCGGTCCGCAGTCCATGTTTCGCCTCCAGCTGGTCCCACGCGCCGATGTGCTTCTTGATATACGCCCTGACTTCGCTGGGACCGGATGTGGGTGGCGGCGTTCCCTTCAGCCCAAAATACGAGCAGATCTCTGGCCACTTCGTCTCCCAGCTGCGCGGTGTCTGCT
>Ga0247734_1000428_pt1 | contig 37217 bp, 40 predicted proteins | sample UWRJL103311B2_FD_180933 | JGI IMG/M metagenome (GOLD analysis project Ga0247734, IMG submission 180933) | Plant litter microbial communities from Arlington Agricultural Research Station in Wisconsin, United States - UWRJ-L103-311B-2 | ecosystem: Environmental > Terrestrial > Plant litter >...
TCAAGATCCGCATCCCAGCTCCCTCCTCGACATTGTGTCCATTGATAATCATCGCCACGATAGCACGTCTACAGCCGACTTCCCGACGCCGAACACAGACTCGACCGCACCGCCGCTGGACGAGCCAGAGGATATAGAGCAGGACGGAAGCTTGAGATCACAAGCGGCGGAAATCGAATTCTCGGTGGTCAGTCCATCACCCGGAAGCAGCAATAAACGGCCGTCGGAGCTCTCTCGACGCCAAAGCTTGCTGCCGCACCAACAAACCCGTCTCATTAAAACTCTGCTGGAGACCGAACTACCCCCCCAAACTACGAGCACAATCGCTACCACAGATTATTTTGCCCAGCACGGTCCCAGCACCATCAGTGGGAACATGGTGAGCAGGAAAATATGGGTAAAGCGGCCGGGGCAGTCGGCCACGCTGGTCACCATACATGAGGATGATTTGGTAGATGATGTGCGGGATATGATTTTGAAGAAATATGCAAATTCCCTGGGCAGAAGCTTTGATGCCCCAGATGTGACCTTGAGGATTGTGCCGAGGGAAAATAGGCAGGACAGGACTTTGGGGCCAGAGGAACCCATGGGCAGGACTCTGGATGCATATTTTCCTGGAGGGCAGACGGTGGAGGAGGCTTTGGTAATTGATGTGCCTTTAAGAAGAACGCCAAAGCCAAGTCCGAAACCCATTGGGGGAGGCTATTATGAACAAGACGAGAGGAGGCCCGCCGAGGCTGCTTCCGATTACTTCCCACCTATGCCAATGCCTGCAGCTTCTTCACCACATCTCCCTAATGCTGTACCAGCCGCTCCAGGGAGCCATCACTCGCCGTTAACCACCCATTCCATGTCGGTCCTCACTACGGGCCATATCCCCAGCTTACCCTCGCCAGGTGCTTCGAGAAGACACCATAGCTCCCGTCCTAGGATGGGTAGGCAACATACGTCCTCCCCGACCGTACTAGTAGGACAAGCTCAGATCCCAGCTCAACATAATGGTACGCAAGCATTCCCCCATCGACCACATTCACGAACTCAATCCAATGCCTCAGAAAAATCCAATACCGCTCCGCCACCTCCACCTCCGCTGCCCACGCCGCCAGTCCAACCTCTCGAGGTAGCACAGATCCAGCGTGTAGCTACACCACCACCGCGAGTATCATCCCCTCGGCCCCAACAACGTAAGAAAAGCAAGCGTTCGAACGACCACCCAAATCTACCAGCCGGGATGCTAAATGCTGCTGTCCCACCAATCAATGTATTGATCGTCGAAGATAACATCATCAATTTGAAGCTCCTAGAAGCCTTTATGAAACGTCTGAAGGTCCGCTGGCAAACCGCCATGGATGGTAAACAAGCTGTTGCAAAATGGAAAACCGGCGGTTTCCATCTTGTTCTCATGGATATCCAACTTCCCGTAATGTCTGGTTTAGAAGCCACTCGGGAGATCCGTCGTCTTGAACGTCTCAATAGCATTGGGGTATTTAGTAGTGCGAGCAATGTGAGCGGTGGGGAGGTGGATAAGCAAGAACCAATGGGGGATGATAGATTGAGTAGCACGGTGCTGTTCAAGAGCCCTGTGATCATTGTGGCTTTGACGGCCAGTAGTTTACAGAGTGATAGACATGAGGCTTTGGCTGCGGGTTGTAATGACTTTTTGACAAAGGTACGTCCCCAGAAGAATATCCACCAGTACATTCTCTTATTTCATCCCCCTTCACCTACCATAATACCGTCACTAACGTCTAACAGCCTGTTAACTTCGTCTGGCTCGAACGGAAAGTCATGGAATGGGGCTGCATGCAAGCTCTAATCGACTTTGATGGCTGGCGCAAATGGAAAGATTTCTCCCAAAACAACGTTGAAGCTACGGCTGCTCAGGAAAAGAAGGTTGCAGCTGCAAAGAAGAAGAAGAATCGCACGAGTCTGGGAGGCATGTCAGGGGCGAGCACTAGCCGTGTTGACGTTGTTAGGGAAGAAGAAGAGGGCGGTGCTTAAGCGTCATGAGGCGCAGCTGATGATATTGTGTGTTGAAGAAGATGGACAACCGTGGTGCTGATTGAACATACGCGAGCAAGCGAGCATATTCTCTACTTTTTGCGAAACTGGGTTTTTTTGCAGCGAAGGAGTTTTGGATGGGTTGATGATGATCTACGTATACGAATTGGGTCCATCTGGCGTTTAGGGGCTTTGTGTGATTGAGAACATATAGTAGTTGGAAGAGGAGGTGAGAAAGAGGAGAACAGAAGTGGGTGATGTGTAGATGTAGATATAAATGGAAAGGGCAGGACGATGCTGGACATGTATACAAACGAGTTCAAAGACAGCAAATGGTAATTGATAATTCAGAGGTTCAAACTTCAATACTTCCAGCAAGAGAAGGAGGAAGTGAATGTGGTGGAAGGGAGTTAAGCTTGAATATCACAGTGGAGATCAAATTCGGCGTCTTCTCTACTCCCTCCTTCGTTTATTTGAAAGCTTCAAGGCTAACTTTAGAGCGTTCGCACGCATAGGAAAGGACTTTTATGATTTGCTTGGACTCCTCTTCCAGGATCCCTTAGCTCTTCACATTCCCCTCTTTTGTTCCACAATCATACGCACTAGCGCGAGTGCAATACTCCCCAGGATCATTTTTCACATTTCTCATTGTAGACTCTTACATTGTATCATGCCGAGTTTCTATTAGATCGAATCATTGTCTGCCTATGCTTTTGCCACCTGCTGCTGCTTACCAGCACCAGAATCTCTTCTCCTCCGCACTGAATCCAAAACCACGAACAAAGCTCACGGGTACAGGTTCCAACATCCACAAGCCGCCGCTCGTGAAACCATCCAGCATCAACGGCGCGCACAGCGAAAGCCACAGCAATGTAAAGCTAAGGTTTGCAGCCTGCCGTATCGGTCGCTTCCAGATCAGAGGTAGTTGAGAGGGATAGCACGCCAAGGCTTGTGTAGCAGACACGCTTTGCAGAACCATACCTACCGGCTGCAGGGCAAAGAAGAAGAAAAATGCCCGTGGGTTTGCTGGTCCCAATAGTGTGTGAGCCGCGGCGGCATGTAGCACGCCACTGAGGCCAAACACGGTAGAAACTCGAATGATTGTTCGTAGTCGTTGAGGTGGTCGTCTGTCCGTCCAGGTCGCGCTGCCACCGCGTGGCTCTTGCTTCCGCAGCACGATATCGGCCACTGCGTCGCCGACGCTCGCGAGATGCAGCCGGAGCATCTGATGCCAGGTCTCGCCCCAGAATCCGCGCAAGCCCTTGTGCAAAACCGCGCGACCGCTGCCCCAGAGCGGCGGGAAGGTGCTTTGGTGCGCATTGAGCCCGAGGAGTTGCGTGCCGAGGATGTTGACTTGCAGCAGCTTCCCGAGGGTGTAGATCATGTCGATGGCCACGAAGCCGCCGGCGGTCGCGAGAAGCATGCGGTAGAGATAGAGGCACAACGGAGAGCGGATGTAGAGTGCGAGATGTGGTGGGGGAGTTGGCATGGGATAGCCGATGAAATAGGGGTCTGCAAGCATGGTGCATTTGATGATGTCGAAGAGAAGGTAGTCGATGGAGAAGCGAACGATGTTGTTTGAAAACAGAGCGTTTATGCCTCGGGGTGGGTTTGCTGGAGAGGAAGGGAATTTAGGTAGGGGCGAGGTCTTCCATGTCCAATGCACTCCACGAAGCCCGCTGATGAGATCGAGAACCCAGACCAATCTACGCCAGCCGAACTTTGGAATCGGCTCCCAGGTGATTTTGATGTCACTTTGTTCCTCATGAGCAATGGGGCGCGGTTTCTGGCTATCTGACTTCCTTCTTGCAACCTCTATAGCACTTGATTGAAGCACTGCCCGTTTGAAAGATCTTGGGTCATGGAAAAGCATAAAATTGGCAGCCATAATGGTACACATAACCGAATTCAACCCAACGCCTATGCTTCCAATCACGCCAGGGGAGCGGGTGTAAAGCAGATTCCACATTGATACATAGGCGATGCAGAGGAAAACCGGCCAGCGGCTCTTGTTAAATACTGAATTTGAAATAGATGGACAGACCATCAACCAGCCAATAAGGAGACCGAAATTCAGAGCTCCCATGAGTGACGATACAGGTGTCACTGCTCTAGCCAGAAGTGCGGTTTGGTAGCCATTCTGCACTCTATGCTCAGCCTCTTTGTATGACATGATCATCAACTGGCTGATTTTCGAGACTCCTAGGAGCAAGAAGTGAAGATTTCTGCCTGCTTCGAATTTGTTGCAAGCAGATGTAAAAATGAGGTATTGCAGGATAGAGTTAAGTTGTGGTTTAAGGTGGCGGCTTGGCGCCGAGTTCTTAAGCGAGGGGGTTGGGGAATTCTCCTTTTTAAGCGAGCAGTTACACAATATGATTGTGTATGCAGCTGTAATACGTTACGAGTCTGCATGCGGAAGCCATACTTAACACGAGGCTCAATGGCGCTTGTTATAAAGTAAATGTACGATTGGTATCTACCAAAGAAGCTTACTTAACGCGTCAAATTGTCCCTCTGATTCATTTGTTCTTGTAGGTATCATACAGATTCCGGAAAGCCGAATCACTTTTTAGCAAATAATCCGGTGATCCTTGCTCAATGAGACGCCCCTGATCTAGAACCACAATGCGATCGAAATCCAAAATCGTCTCTAGCCGGTGGGCGACAGCAATCACTGTTCGGTTCTTGAAGTCTTCCCGGATAATTCTCTGCATGGCGCGATCGGTCTCTATATCAACACTGAAAGTAATCAGCATTATTTCCAAGGCCCAGAGCTAAAATCCAAATCTGAACTTACTTGCTTGTGAACTCGTCAAGAACTAATATTTTGCTTGGGTGAAGCATTGCTCTTGCGAGCGCAAAAAGCTGTCGTTCACCATGGCTGAATGACTCCTCTGCATCGAGCGCAGCGTCAACACCCCCCATGCCAACGACTTTCGCCCATAAGCCAACTCGTTTTAATACAAATTCTAGGCGTTCGTCTGATAGCGGCTGTGATAATGCCACAATCAGGTTGTCTCTAATACTGCCATGCAGCAAGAACGTCTCTTGTGATAGTGCGTTAATGCTCCCACGAACTTGATTGATGGAGATAGTCGAGATATCGAGACCGTCGATAATGACTGAGCCTGTTCTGGCTTCCAAGATTCGAAAGAGAAGACCGACAAGAGAACTTTTACCGCTAAGATTTATTAGCTTTGATGGAGAAGTTGAGAAGAGGAGGATAGAAGGAGAGAATACCTTCCACTACGACCACAAATGCCAACACGTTCACCGGAAGCAATAGAGAGATCGATATCCTGCAGTACCAAAGCGCTCTCAGGACCGTGAGCAGCAGAGACTTGCTTAAACTCTACTCTACCTGCGTGTAGCCAGTCATCCGAAGTCTTGCCGAGACGCATCGGATCCTCCGAAGGGGTATCTTTTGAAAAAGAACGAATGCGAGACACTGCTCCAATCGAGGTCTCTAAATCGGTCCAGAAAGAGACAAGAGAATTTAAGGAAAGAGCTAAGGCCATCTAGTCTCTATTAGTAAAGTATCGATATGATTAAGGCAAGCCCAGAACTTACGACGTTCACCAAAGCCAGGCCTAAAAATCCAGGATTAATTACATATCGCAACTCGACAGACATAATGGCAAGAACGATTGCTAAGCCAGAAACGATGAGGTTGAGCACTAATGTTAGCCAACGTTGAATTGTGGCCAATATGAAAAATGGTCGTTGGGAGGCTTGGAGCAAAGCCCGATTTTGATCCTCAAATTCCTGCTCCCATCCAAACCCGCGAATGGTCGCTACTCCAGCCATGCTTTCAATAAAATGGGTATATAGTGGCGCTTTAGTTTCCAGGTCGATCAATCGGATCTGCCTGGAAGTGCGCAGGTAGAATCTCTGGATGAGCCAAAACGCCACAAGCAATACTGGGAACACTGGAAGGATATAATAGGTTGCCACGGCGATTAGTACCATTTTGTAAAAGCAGTTGAAAATGTCTTGCAATATCAGCTCTTATACTTCGTCAGTTTGAATAGAAGACTTACATTCAACAAAGTCAACCAAAGTCAAAGGCAGCTCGTCGTCAATGAGCATCAGGTCTTGGCTGAATCTAGTCGCAGAAAATTAGCATGAGTTTGGACCGGTAAATGGAGCGTCAGATACCTGTTTGTGGTCACACCAGTGTCCGTAGTACTGAAGAATGACATGGTTGCACTGAAGATGTAAGTATTTACGCTATGAAGGGGTTCAGGAGACGTACTTCATCAAAGCACTGAGTTGAAAATTGTGTAATTTAATGGAAGAGTTTGAAAGCGGGTATATCAAAACGTGCCTGCAGCCATGTTAGAGAGATTTGAGAGCATGTGAAAATTGAAATACCAGATCCAAAGGGCAGTCAGAGCAATTTCGCCAACAAAGAATATGCTATAAACCCCAATGTAAAGTTTAATCTTTTTGCCGTCTTGGTCATTCGCCCATGCATTCAACCAGAGGCCTACTTGCAAGTCAGTGTATATTCTTATCTATATGTAGCTTTGCTCACTCTGAGCGGGGGTAAACCCCATGCAGATTGCACCGAGGACCGCAAACAATATTGCATGTTTGAGGCCCATAGTATTCAGGTAATACTTGTACACTTGGAAATCCCCCATTTGTCGGGAGACTTCTTGAGCGGCAACGTCATTCTCTTGAGTTAGAGGGTGCAATATTGGCACGAAAGATTCATCATGACTGCGCTCCACGGTTCCAACAGTATCATATTTACTAGGAGATGCTAGCTCAGCTGAGCAACAGTGGTCCCGTTTGGGTATAAGCTCTCTTGGTAGATTTGTGGATGTTCCCTGGTATACAACCTTTGAGTTTTCCCCCAAGACAATGACCATGTCAGCTTGACTGAGAAGATGAACTGTATGGGTAGCAAGAACGACTGTTTGAGCCCCCCTTCTCAAGATTCCATTCTTACCAAAGAGGTCTCTCGATATGTGTTCTTCCGTCATGGCATCTTGTCCACTGAAGATATCATCGAGGATTATAGTTGGTTTCTTTGAATACACTGCTCGCGCCAGTGCCTAAATTCTGTAAGCGCAATTCGGGGAAATTATTATATACTCACAACTCTTTGTTTTTGGCCACCGCTGAGAGTGATTCCTCTAGAGCCAACAGGTGTACGGTCTCCAGCCGGGTAGGTTTTAAAATCCTCTACTACGGCGCAAGCTCTCACAACCTCAGCATACCATGGCGCATCAAACAAGGATTGACCCAAAATGTTCTGCTGTATTGATTTATTAATAAGCCAGGGATTCTGACTGCAGAATGCAATCGACTTTGCGGAGGCAACACTTATAAAACCTTTGTGGGTCATGGTCTCTCCTAGCAAAGCATGTATCAGCGTGGACTTGCCACTCCCGACCCTGCAACTGTTAGCGATTGGATTTAAACAAGGAATGACTGAAATTTACGGCCCGATGACCACCGTCATGCTGCCTTTCGGGATCTCCATGTTGACTCCTTCTACGACCACCTGCTCTTTAGTCCAACCCACACTCAAATCCTTCATACTGATGGCGGCGCTATATGTTGCTCTGTTATGGAGCTGGTAACCGTTAGAAGTAATGGACGATTCAAGTTCGCCATTATCAATCAGACGGTTGTCCCTTTTTGTTTCTAGAAGTAGAAACGTTTCGATGCGACGGAGACAACCAAATGAGCTTGCGATTTTCGGTATACCCCGAAGGAATATCTCAAGTTGCTCCATGAATATGTTCAGTATGGAGAGTGAGGTAAACAGAACGCTGATATCTAAACCTGAACCGGAAGATTTGAGTAATATCACAACACCGAATGTAGTATAGGTAATCCATCGTGTACCACTCAAGCTCAAAGTTTGGAGCAAGGTAAAAATTGCATACCATATGCGTGCCTTTTTCGCCTTTCGCACCTCGTCTTGTCTCAGGATGGCGATCTTAGATGAAATAATGTCGACAAGGCCCAAGATCTTCACACCTTTCATTGACGAAATAACAGAGGCAGTATAGCTGACTCTCTTCTCTGTCGCCTCCAGCCAAATTTTCTGAGTCTCGATATATGGACCAGAACCAGAACCTGAGATGTATGATAGTATCGCAGAAAAAACAAGAGGCGCGACAAATCTAGAAACGTTAGTTGATTGAAATGGATGGAGTTCTCGTTAAGCTTACGTCACGCCTAATTCTCTATATAGAAGCCCCAGGGCGATGATTGCCATTGTGGCATTAGAACAAGCCACATGTATGAGTCCAAATCCTCGAACAATATGCTCAACATCTGCACTCATCAGCGTGAGACTTTCTCCTCCAGCTGCTTCTTTCATGTCGAGCTTCAGGGACTGATTGTAGATGATGTTGATCAGACAGCCACGAAGCATTGTCACAAATCTATCAAGTTTGTGGGCATAGACCGCAGTAAATATTGCTTTGCCAACAAACACTGCAGCATAACCAGAAACAATCAAGTAGCCATATTCTTTTGAGTTTGATGAGGAGATGAATTCCAGAAGGGCTTTCACCAAGAACGGTTGCCCAAATGTCAGACACATCGTAAGTAGATTCGGAGCAATTGGTGCGGAGAACAATTTCCATAGACATAGAATAATAGTCCTACCCAACCTGTACTTTTTGACATTTGACATTGCTAACCACTTTGACTCGAATTTTCCAAGCGTTCTCTCAGACGATAGTTCCTCATCGAGCGGAAAGAGATCTTCTAAGCTAAGGATCTTACGATATCCTGCTACTTGTCAGCCAAACTTTTCGGTCACCTTGTCCTTGGTCAATTACCTTGTAGAAACAGAGAATTCAGCCACCAGAATACGCTCCGATTCAATACTCCGCTAATTTCCTGAGGCGGACGATCTCTATCTGGCCCAGAGAAATATGCCCTCTTATTTTGCGCCTCCAAAAATAGCAGACTAGCTTTGATTGCCATATCTGCCGCATAAAATGAGGATATTAAAGTGTCGAATTGCATTTTGACTAAGGTTCTCATGCGCACAAAATCCAAACCCAAGGAAAATAGAAAATACAAGCACAGTAACGAGCTCGGCCTAGTGGAACGAGTATGCTCGGACTTAGAAAGAATTACAAACAGGAATGATTCAATAAGTAATACGCTTGCTGCCGAGATTGATGTTTGTGTCCTCACAGGAGGTTGGATTATCCATAGCAGAAGGAGACCAATTCGAAGGATTAAGAGAACCATAAGATGAAGCTAGACGGGCTTATCAATTTATGTACAACATAAGACGATAACTGCTTACAGATTTGGTATCATAGAATGATTTCCCTGAGACAACTTGTCGCGATTTACGGAGGATCACATATCGAGCAATGGATGCAAAGATCATGAAAGATGCCGGCAAAAGACTCAACATGCTTTGCTCAAAGACAAGAGTGAGATCTAATCCATCACGACATTGTAATGAAGTTTGTGGCCCAAAAGAGAAGTCCTCAAGACAAACAGTTCGATTCATGATGACAGGTCAAAATTTGTTGACATTCCACAACCCGGACTTGAAAATTTCACACTTTCACGCTTTTTTAAAACAGAAAGTGACATAAATCATTTGAATGAGGAATATGTGGTGCATATATGTATGAAGTACGTAGAACTGACTAGACTCCGTAAGCACCTTTCGGAGTACAAGGGTTCCCTGTCTATCTATGTGATATTTAGAACGGATACTTCACCAAACTCTCCATGAAGCTCGTACTTTTGGTGCCAAAAATGGCACGCTGTTATCTTTCTAACATTAATCAGAAGACTTTGAGACACCGGTTTATTACTAGTGTTACGCGTTCAACTCCGTGATTGAACTCCGTAATATGACGATCTGATAAGATTGCTTGGCGATTCTGAGTCACATATCTGGTCAAATTAGGTAGGTTTACGTGCCTAGTCTCTCCATTATGGGCGAACTCAGGGGGATGAGCCGGAGAACCGTCACTGCCTATTCTCATCTGGACGTGAAAGAACACCTGGTGCCTGTATAGCTGAGTAAGTTCATATGGGTAATGATCCACAAAATATTAGCACATTCGCTTAGCAAAAACCTGACTTTGATTTCCTGACCAGTCTCACATGTGTTTGGAGACTCAGAATCAACATATCAACGCCCGCCAGACCAGCTACAGCGTTAAACATAAAAATAACGCTTCATCAAGGCTTTACAAGAAGTAGCTGCAAAGGAGCTTTAAGAGTAAAGGCCGAACTCGAGAAAAAGCGGACATCACGTGAAGATGGCCGACCCTACGACGGTTGGCTTATATCTCATCCATCATGGAGAATATTAGCTGAACCGTGCTAGAAACAACATAATCATGATACGCATGCTATGCCACCTCAGGCAATCTGTAATGCGTACAAGAAATACCAGCAAATGGATGAAGCGGCTCTGCTTGCCGATCTGGAAATTGTAGATTTTCAAAGAGGTTTGAGCAGCATTCAAGAAGAAAGGGTGGTACCTGTTGCAGTGGTTTCCTCTCAAATGATTGAAGCAGCACAGAAAGCATTTGCTGCTCAAATCACCAATCTCTGTGCCGAAAAGCCTATTATCCCACCGGACGCGTGCACCATTTACGAGCATGTGGAGTTTCCAGGTTAGTTGGCACAGGGAATGGTTACAACCATTGCGCTGACAGTACCCTTAGGACTTCGGATTTTCCCCGCCCTACTTCCTCCAGAATGTCAAGTTATGCTAGTTGATCGACTTTTACATCGAGACTTATCGAATCCGCTGCACATCACGAACCTCCATCATGACTACGTCATACCATTTCCGCCAGCTACTCAGGAATCAGCAGAACGTGCATCATTTTTCATGTATCCCCAATCCGGAAAACATCAATCTGTAACGCCGCTGAATCCACACTCTAGTCACAAACAGCTGAATATGGCTCAGTTTTTGCAAAAGAAGCTGAGGTGGCTAACTTTAGGAGATCAGTATAATTGGAATACTAGATCATACCCTTCAAAGTCACCAACCCCATTTCCTAAAGATATTGCAGCTTTAGTCACTTCCCTTTTTGAAGACGCCTTTACTCCTGAGTCTGGTGTTGTACTGCTCTATTCATCTAAAGATTATATGCCAGTACATCGTGATGTATCAGAAGAGTGCGAGCGAGGGCTGGCAAGTTTTAGTTTAGGATGCGATGGGTTATTCATAATAGCTCGTGACAAGTATCCGGGAGAAGACGAGAGTAACGATGGAAGGGAGCAAGAGATGGTCGTGATCAGAGTGCGAAGTGGTGATGTAGTACAGATGGGTGGACCCACAAGGTGGTCATGGCATGCCATGCCACGAATACTTGCAGGTACCTGTCCCTCGTGGCTCGAAGAATGGCCTGCCAATCGTAAAGATGGCCCCAGGGAGTATGAAAAGTGGCGTGGGTATATGAAGGGGAAAAGATTGAATATCAGTTGTCGTCAAGTTTGGACCTGATATTGACAATAATATATACTCTTCTCGTCAGTTTCTGTGTGACAATACCTGTAATGAGATTGGTACAGAATTACCTCTAGAAATCCTTGATCAGAACTCCATTACCATCAAGCCGTAAAAGCTTTTTTGGAATTAAGGTCTTGGACTACCCATCAATGCCCTGTCGCACCCTGTAAGTTGCCATTATATCCAAGCCGTTGTCTACCAAGTGCTAAAGAGAGGTCATAATAAATCATTTTGAGCAAGTGTGCAGTAGCATCTGTTTCGAGGAATTGCACGAAAGGTGGCGTGAATTGATAGATCTTCCACAGCCACGAAGCTTATTGAGATAAAGAGAGACTGTTGATAGTTGAAGACTGCTGTGTTGGACTGTGTAACTAATATCTTGGCCACATAAAGTGGGATGGAGATTTAACGCCATGTGTAGAAAAAGGGTTTAACTCTATGAAAGTAGACAGTTGGGTAGTAAACTTGCTTTTACAGCTGAATTAGACTTGGTGGTAGTAATAATATTCTATTCCATAATAATGAGAAATTGAGAAGGAAGAAATGGTATGGAAACATGGAAAATACTGTGAAGTGTTAAATAATTTCGGATTATACCATCTTGTGAGTATCAATCCTTTTGGTACAGTACACAGTTGGTAAAGAAGTCGGGACGGATTATTTTGCTTGCAGAAAAATGAGCATAAGAAATCTCAAAACTGGACTCCTCGTTTCTATAGTGGCGAATGTAATGTAGCACGTACTTCCAAAAAGAAAAGAAACCACCCTATCAACTTATCCGTCAATCCATCAACTCATAGTTTGCTTTTGATCGGATCAACAGGATTTTTCTTTCCCACTAGCAAAGGATCCTTAGTTGTAAAAGGAAATGGAGGCAGATCCCCCGTTCCAACACCAAAGGTAGCTGCAATAACTTCCCTCGAGAGCGCTGTCGCAGATGTCCTATAGCCAACATCATACGGCATCGGTTGGTCAAAGAATATCAAGAAATGTATTTCCTTGTCCCCCAGAACCTCAATCTGATGCGGGTAAGCAGCAGGGATAAAGTAGCAATCGCCTTCTTTTAAATAGTATGTGTCGACCGAGCCGTCAGGATCCAGGACTGACATCCGGGCATTGCCTTTGTGGACATAGCCCATTTCTGCGGTGGAGGGATGCCAATGTGGTTCTCGCATCCCATCCTCCTCTACACGGAGAGAGTACATCGACATATTCTTCAGGGCGGGCCAGTATTGGCTTCGAGCTTGCTTTGCGGAACCAATAGGAGCAGTAACTCCGGGCGGTGTTCCCTCTAAATCATACTTGTGGCTATTAGGCAAACCGGCGGTGCTTGGTACGGAGGGCTTTCCTGCGCGGGGAACAAGATACTTTGGAACTGTATCACGCGGAATGCGAGAGAATTCAGATGCAGGCGCATCATAGGTATTTCCGAGGACAGCATCTGTCATAGCTCCAAAAGAGCTATGCAATGAGAAGTCTTCTGGACGCTCATGGCGGAAACAAACAATGAGAACCGCTTCTTGGTCGCCAATGTTCTCTATATGATGTAGAGAACCGCTGGGGACATGGAACATTTGTCCTTCGGAGATAGTAAAGCTGGAGAATTCATTGCCGCTGTCAAGTATGGAAACCAGAACTTCACCCGCCAAACAATAAGTGAGCTCATTAGCGTTGACATGCCAGTGCGGCTCACGGATAGCGCCTGGAGAAAGAACGAGACGTTTGATGGACAGATTCTTCAAAATTGGTAGTTCTTCAGCTGTAACTCGAGTGAGTGATCCTAGTTGACCTGCGAAGAACGGCTGAGCACCCAGAAGAGAGTAGACGTGTTTTGATTGCGTCGCCATGGAAAATTTAGTAGTGAGAGGAAATTTGGCTTTGAGAAAAAGAGAAGTCTCGCGGTTATTACTTCAATAGTATGAAGAGTAATGAAGAAAGATAATTGCTGTGATGAGAACCATTTTGGAGAGATGGCCTTTGCTTATTTGTAGAAAGTCTATGTGCCTTATTCCTTGAGTATCGATTCTTGCGACTCCAGCCCATCTCCCGTTATCTCCGTCAAATCAACGTCATTCTCTTTTAAATCAACTTGCAGAAGTCAAGTAAGACTGGAAACTATTCCCCAGCTACCAATTGCACAGCGCCAAGACAGCTCCTAGAATATAGGGTGTAGCCATCGGATTTCGGAGTTGAGAGCCAAGATAACAGTAATGCATAAGTAAATTGTGGTACATAGACTAAATCTTTAGCCTGAGAAGTACACACACTGTATCTCTCCCTATGTTAGTTTCTGCCTTGTGACTCAGCCATCTGCAGGCCCCAGCCGTGGTTCCGCGCCTGAACCTCGTGTCTACCCAGAATCCCGAAGGCGCTAAATTAACTCACCATACAGTAGATGATTGTTTGACGTTCATCTAGTAGCTACCCGACTTATATTTCACCATGCGTTGGGATTAGCTAATGCCTGGTATGTCACATTTACCAATTATTGTAGTTACATTTAGGAAAAGCCTCGCGAGAAAGCCGCCGATATCATGGAACGAACTTCAAACACTCTCGCAGATCTTTCTCTTACATCATCTCAAGAATGTCCTGTGATATTTAAAGGCTTCACCATATTTGCGTTCGATTTCAGTATCTGAAATGCATTGGCAATCTTTTAAAATGGATCTCCCTACCCAAGTAACGACAACAACCGAGAAACGCAACTTTATGGATGCGGTCAGGTCACACACTCACCACTTCACATGGAGTTGGTTCATCTGGCCATTGGCAACCCTAGGACTTTCTCTCCTTATCGCGGCTCTTCCGTATCGATTTGGTGGCCTAACTACAATTGGCATCATTGTCTATATTTTCGGAGTAATTACATACACCATGCTCCTCCTCATTATACTAATACACTTCTCTATCAACCAAGGATCCTTCAAGAGATCTTTACAGAAAAGTACAGAAACTCTTTTTTCCGCCACAGTTCTGTTGGGTGCTGCATCACTTATTTGCGGGGCCCATCAATACGGACATCCAGCGGAGGGAAGTAGGTTAGCTAGTACACTTCGTGTAGTTTTCTGGATATACGTTGCTGTCTCGTATTGTGTTGGAGTGGCGCTATACATGTCTGTTTTTACGGGGCAGTGTCATCTTTTGGTTGGAAATATGACACCAGCGGTATGAATATGCTTCTGGTATCAATTTCATACTGAAAGAGTCAAAGCTAACTCGACCTCAAATGTAGTGGATGTTGCCCATATTCCCGGTAATTCTCAGTGGTACCGTTGCCGGCATACTTGCGTCAACACTTGAGCCAGCCCATGCATTCCCAATACTGATATGTGGATTTACTTTCCAAGGTAAACATCTTGGCAACAAAGTTCCACTTCACCTCACCTGCTACCATAAACTAATACCCACTGTCCACAGGATTAGGAACGCTTATCTCTATACTGGTCACCGCAATCTACTTGGTCCGCCTCTTTGAAATCGGCCTCCCTGATCCCAACGTCCGTCCCGCAATGTACCTCGCTGTCGGACCGCCTGCATTTACCGCCGTTGCATTCCTCAAACTCTCCTCCGCAATTCCTTCTTCTCATTCCTACTTCCACACTCACGCCGCCTCAGTCTCTATCCTACGAACCATCGGAGGTTTCGGAGCTATTTTCTTCTGGGCATATGCGTTCTGGTTTTTCACGATCGCAACGATTGCAGTAGGATCGACGGCGAGGAATATGCAATTTCATTTGACGTGGTATTCATTCGTGTTTCCAAATTGTGGGTTTGCGATAAGTACCTTGGGTATTGGGGAGATGTTGGAGTGTGCTGAAATTTGCTGGGTCGGCACAGCTATGGCTTGCGTGTTAGTTATGGTATGGTTGACAGTTATGGTATTTCATGCGAGAGCTGTGTGGAAAGGGACTTGTTTGACTTAGATCGCCTTCATATTCTCAGTACCTCCGGATCTCTACTGTCATAGAGGGTGACGAGCGTGATACTAAGCCTTACCCATTCCTGGAAATGGTAAATCTGAAGCTTTAGCAATCACGTGGCCCTCGCTTAACCCCTTTCGAGGCAGTTTTGTAAAGCACAAACAAGTATTGTTGTATTTGTATGATAGTAGTGGGTCTTTCAAGCATACTTTCATCCCTTGATGCAATGCGCCTGATGTTAGGTGGAAGCTCGACTAATATCTCGACTATAAATTTCATCAACTCAACAGATGTATTAAGCAATGCTATTAGTTCACTATCCTCTAGCCCAATTAGCGTCTCTTGGAACTGAATACGGAGGTGAAATTGAGTGATTGAACTGACGCTAGGGTATCTGAGTATTTCAAGTAAAGGGCGGCTTAAGTGCTACCTTTTCCCGAAGTGTTTACCGGAATCGCAAGGATATGTTTGGCCACGCAAGCATAATGCCACAATTGGTTTCAACTTGCATATTAAGTGGTGCCATTTTCAACCTGGACCTCGAATCCTCTTCAAGAACGATGATATTTCACCAGGAAGCAGTAGACACTTTGATGATGAATTATATGGCAAGGGACGGATAAAACCGAGCAAGTTGCTTGAAATATTGTGGTCAGAATCTCAATTGAATAAATAGCCATAAGCTACATACATTGTTAAGCGGGGTTTTCAAAACACTCCAACTCTTAGCATGTGGGTCCTATGTTACTTTCCCGGTCATCTCCTTCCAGGGTAGCCTTTGTGCGATGAGCCATAAGTTTGTCCAACACGTGTGAATCACACTCTCACGTGATACTATGACCATATAGTCTAATGAGTAATATACCGGGCCATGGAGTGATATGAAGTGGTATGATAAATAAAGGATGAACCGACTTTGAGTATGAAATCGAAGCATAATAAACTAACTTCCACCCCCTTAAAACCTGACTCTCCAGTGTGAACGCATTGATTACCCAAAGGGGCGAAGCCAAGCTAAGCGCCGTTCCAAGCTGTGCGGGGTAAAGCCCACCCCCAGATCCTCAAAGTACTTAGTACATCCACTTCCCCATACCCACAGTCGATCATCCATCTTCTTCCTTTAACAACAACTCTACAAGCCATTCAAACTCCATCAAAGACATCAAAATCCCCATCAAAATAACCTACACACCTCCTCATACCTACCAAATAACCGTCAGAATGCGTCCATCTCCAGTCGGAACTTACTACGCCGCTCTCTCAGCAGGCAACGCTGTCCTCCTCACCTTCTGCTGTGCAGAACTCAACGCTCCCGTCATTAATCCAGCGGTTCAACGCACCAAGCACGTTATGTCGAAGGCCAAGTTCCCCAAGAAGATGGTTCTCACAAACAAGAAGGCCGGACAAGGTCCCTTCCCTGGTCCTAGCACTCATTAGGTACGTAACCCTCAGTCTATTTAACATCGTACGATTTCCTGACATGGACTAGATGTCAGGTACTTGGTTATGGAGATAAAGTGATGTTATGATATGACGAGGGAGTTAGCAAGGAATCGGTACAAGTACATGATAGGAAATCATGGAATGTGAAATGGAATAACGAATGTGTGCTCCTTGTCACGGTGATGAGTGGAGCCTGTCGTTGGGATACGGTTATGGGGTTTGTTTATTTGGAGTCTATGTAGTGAAATGGATAGTTGGAGTTATCTGATGAATGCTGAAGCCATTCTATCGGAAGCACAGCTACGATATTACATCCACGTTGCTCCGTTCATGATGTGATTGGGTTTTCATTAGCAATCTACATCACTTTTACAAAGAACTGTTGATTCTCCGTCGCCCTCACCTCATTATCGTCCATGTACCCAATGCTTCGTAACATGTCCACGTAGTTGATATCCACCTGGTTAGCATGTCCTTAGCTTTGTGGAGAGGCTGATTCACTTAAAGCAAAACGTAACGAAATGTAAACGCTCCTCATCACGGTTTGTTGAGACGTCTCTCCTAGGTTTCTACCACAACACTACCAGAGGTACAATACTCGCGAGTGCAATTAAAACACAGTAGGTGTACCTGGTACCGGTGTATTGCCACGAGTCAAGATGGTTGCAGCCTCCCGTACCTTACAGTTATCCTCGGATTGCACACCAAACACTAGCCAATCCAAACCTTGTTCTCATGACACCCACAAGCTATAGCCTCCAGCAGTAATTGGGTGTATGGTCACTTGACTCCCAACTAGTAACTGAGTTTCGCCTCTAATTCTCAGGTATTCCAGGATTTCCAGTGTTGGTTGCGGCCAAGGTTGTTTGCGTCATCCCTTCTGGCTAGGTGCACATAGAGTTGGAAGAACAGTATCTGAAAAAGCAATGGATTGAGATATTTACTTTGTGTAGTTAGTTACATAACTAGCCGGAACCCAGAGCCCTACCCGATTTCCATTATGTTACAGCATTTCCAGAATAACCATATATTTTAGGTAAAGATTCAATCAATGGTATACTACAGCAAGTATCTAGTGCACCAAACAACACCCAAAATCGCACCCAGCCCAATTAAAACCTATTCCACTTATCAGCACCGAAGAACATCACCAGCCTCCTAACACCTCTTATCAATATTCTTATCTACAATCATGTTCAATAGCTACCATGGACATTTATCCCTAATTACTCTTTCCTACTAGCTTCCATCATGGCAATCTCCTGCTCCTTCACTTCCAACGCCTTCTCACGTATATCTAAAGCAGCCTGCTGCAATTGCCTCTCCCGCTCTTTCAAAGCCGCTTCTCGTGCATCTAACATCTGTTCTCGGGTAAGAACCGGTGCAGGCTTCGTGTCCGTCTGAATCAAGCGTCCTCCATCACTACTCAAAACATGATTGCCATTCTCATCTGTCCTACTCGTCCACAGACTCAGAATGCTCCCCTTTCTTTCTTCGCCTGAGGCACTTGTGGAGGAAGTTTTGAAACCGACGATTGGATTGTTGATGCGACCAAAGGCAGATGAACGGCGACGTTCGCGCATGGCCCATGTATTGGCTTCGGGGGTAATTTTGGTCCAATCTTCGCGGGGGTCATCAGAGATCACGGAGGAGCCGGTGGAGGCTATCGAACCCCGGCCTTATTTGGTTGTTAGTTTACGGGGAGACTGATATGAAGAAAATGATTGCATAAGTGAAAGTAACATACGTTCTTGATTAGGTGGCTCTTGGAAAGTTATCTTGGGCGGCGAGCTCGAGACGGTTGGACGAGTTGCTGCCATGATTTCGAGCTGTATTTCAAGTTGTTGTCTTTGATTCTTGACTTTTGTGTATGTGAAATTGTGATGTGAGATTGTGACTATTGGTATGTCTTGCTTCGTTGTGATTTAGGAGAAAGCAAGGCAAGTTGGACCTCTCTTTATATAGGGACAGATCAGACGAGCATGTTACTCCCCCTCACCTCAATGCTTATTTTCTTGGTGTCTCGTCATTATCTGCACTCTCCTCTTGCCAATACCAACTATATATACCAAGATCACCGTTGCAACCATTCAGTGATAATTACCTCCTCCTAAACCATACCATCCAATCACAACCGTCAGATCAAACACAATCCAACGCAAACGAGTCATCACTAAGCATCACCTAACGCCAGAAACTCGCCGGCCTATCCTTCATCATCAACGACGCAGAGATCAGAAAGCACAGCCCCCTTCGTAGCACCGGCAGAGAAAAGTATAGTCCCCAGGGAAGCTGATTGATTGGAAATCCCCGTTTCTCAGACTTGCACTAGGCAAGATGGAGACCAGGAAGACGGGTCCCCGCACTGTCTGTCCTCGGTGTGTTTGGCTTGTGGGCGTATATTAGTACAGGATAGTAAGCTGGGGCTGAGCTAGCGATGTGTATTGGGAGGTCAGGTGGAAACTTTATCTGTGAGACTGGGTTCTGGGCCGTGGTGGAAGGGAATTCACAAGCAACAAACTATTTTGTGCATGTTATCTCACTCGACACTATGATTCTCTACCTTCTGAAAAGCTTCGAAGTAGCAAACAAAGGCAGACAAGAGTATTGTCAAAGTCGCTCAATACCTCCAGACATGTGCCAAGGATTCATCTATCATCTCCAAGATAGAGCTAAGCAGGTATTTGGGGATTGTCCGCACTAACATTACGCACTAGCGGCTAATTCAAGCTAGTTTCCCCCACCCAAAACTGTGAAAGGCGCGGCTTGAAGCCAGTGGGCTTGGCACAGATACACCAAAGCTTGCTTGGCTGTCATTCCCCAATCGAGGCCTTGGTGTCATACTTTTTAGACCTCATTCCAAGAACAGAATTGGACAAAATCAGGAGACATTCGTTGAAGGGAAACCTAAACTGTACCTTCTGTTCCTAGACAAAATTGAACAATAAAAATGGGGAAGAAGGTGTGCAGCACTATACCATTGCCTCTTGAGGTATTTTTCTCGAAAATATATCTCAATGACGATCCCACCGTCTGGCCATACAGAAAATACGAATTACATGTGCGTTGAATTTCGATCATCTATCCATTTCTGAAGGAGCCAGGAGAGCGTTGATACCCCTGACTATGAGGTATTTGACGAAATATATGTCTCATGTTGCAACTTCAGCGTCGAAGATCGGTAGAATGCAAAATGAAATGTTTCATTTTGCATTTTGTATAGTCACGTATCCATCCACTTTGATTGCACCAATACTAAAAACTGACGGGAAGAACTTAGTGCTATCAAGAAAATGAGGAACCGGGTATCGGGAATGAAGAGCCGGCCCACACTAAAATGGTTGGATCTGCGTGGTACTGTAATTGACAAGAAGGATAATGCAACACTGATACAATCGTCGACACTTTTACAAATTGCTCTGTTGTTCGCAATTTTTCATTACAAACACAAACTTTAGTGACAGCTCAACATGAACCAGCCACCTCAAATTCAACGATATATTCAAAAAGTCTATCTTCATATAATAAATGCCTTGTTACAAGCGGATCCATAACACGAAATTAATTAACATATACCCTCCTTATATGTCATGTAATTTATCAAGATCCATTTATATATTTTCGTCAAAAGTCGTCCTTCCTAGCAGAACAAAAGTCTCCCATCTCATACCGTCTCCCCACTCATTTATATCTAGCACCCTAGCCATTGTCGCCCATGCCCTGATAAGACTCCTCCAATAACACGCTTCAGCTGCCTCACTCAAATATCCTCCTCCAACCACCATCTCTCTCTGCCTCTCTGCCATCTTCTTGGCAATCCCAGTATGCCTTCTCAAGTACAAAATCGTGGCTTCCAGATCCGACCAGTCGGGTGCTACGAAGACGATATTTGCCAAAGAGAGAGGAAAAGAGGATGGCCATGTAAGGCTAGTGTTGGGGTGTGGATATGAGGTTGGAGGAGGTGTTTGTTGAGACATTGGATGACCGTGCTTAGCGAGGAGGAGTGACGAGAAAATGGGGCGGAGGAGGTGGGTAGTATGGAGGTAGAAGGTTGGTGGTGGAGTGAGAATTATGGAGGAGCAAGCTTGGTGGAAAGGGAGACGGCCTGAATATGATTTGCCCTATGGAAATGAGCTATGGCAAAGAAAGAGATGATACAGATAGAGTTGTAGTGGGTGACAAGTAGAATAGAATAGGAAGCGAGGACGGGCAAGAAATACCAGGATTGGATAGTGCCTACCTCTGCGTAAATGATATACCTATATTTGCAAAATTCCTCCCCTTTCAAAGCATTATCGAGGCCCCTCTCAGTAGCTTCAATATCTGCCCATTGTTTCTCTTTCCACGTGTCTAGCAAGCTCCGGCGCAGTCCTGGGCTCCAATCCGGGTTTTGTAATTTTGTGCCTCTCCAAACTGCCTTGTCAATTTTCTTGTCCCAAGAGAGCTGCTTTTCCATTTGCTCAATTTTGCTCAACACCTCATCTAATGGCCCTAGAGTTGGCATAGCCCAAGACCACGAGTGGTAATGTGGCATCAGCCATGGCGTACTAGGCGATAGATCATCGTCTGAGCGAGCAAAAGACCATGTGTTAGGTCTTGGAATATCGTTCACGTTCAGGGCAAAGATCGTGTCTGGGAGAGGCGAAGGCGATGTAAGGATTGCGCGATGGAGGGAGTGAAGGATAGCTGGCACGCGCTAAAACTCATCAGTACAAGCTTCTCTTCTAAAAACAATGGGAAGTGAGGTTCAAGAACACTTACATGCAAAGAATTGTCAACCGGCGCAGAAATGATGTATAACTTGGAAGGTTGGTCAGCCACCTGCATCTCATCCAACGGGCTCGTGGAAACAAAAACACACCTACCTTACCATCCTTAATCCTGCCCTGCACCAAACCAGGTAAATCATCTCTCAATCTCCGCAGCTCAAAATGGCCTTCCCCTATGGCATTCTCGACCTCTCTTGTCAATCCTGGAAATGCTACTGCACACTGCTCATCCCCAAAAAACAGCGACTTCTTTAGCTCAGCATTCTTCCCTGAATGGATCCTCTCTCCAACTACTGAGGATGGATTACACCACACACGGCGATAAATCCAAACCGAAAATGCTGATGCAAGAAATAAAGGCAAAGCTCTAGCTAAAAATCTAGGAAACATACCTTTACCACATTGGTCGACGCGTCGCCCCCCGGGATTACAATGTACGAAAATTAACCAAGAAATGGCAAAAACCCAGTCCACAGCTCATTCACCTGACAACGCGCATTTTTTGACGCGAGCAGTAGAACCTTTTGTAACAGTAGACCACCAGAGGGTGGAAATCAGAGGCCAAGGAAGGATGGATGGGGAAAGCTGAAATATGACCTAAAATTAATGGGTTGGGTGATTTCAGTCGTAAATGGTGGGGGCGGGGAATCAATCATAGATCAGATGAAACGATGTCAGCAGCGTTTGGCATAAATTACAAGACTACTATGGCAAAAAGAGGCCAAAATTAATTATTCGATCGAGAAGAATACAAAAATCCACCGAAGAATCGATTTGAACTCCCTGGTGAAGATTATAAGTTAATACGGACGACATGGCAAAACTCTGAAGAAACACATTATCTCACGTCAAGTCCATTGCGGCACAGCCAGGCCACCCACTATCAACAGTGCTTAGGGCAAAACTCAACTTGTGTTTTCTTTTTGGTCCTGCAGTAACTCAAATCCGTTCTTTCAACTACCTCTCCATGCCATATGGCAAATCTCTAAACTTAGCAACAGTTGTCCTACGCAATTGCCATTTCCTTTGACCCCAAATCTCCACTTCCCTATTAACAACTCCTTCAACTTATCACTCATCGTCCATACCCATTCCCTGTACTTAACTTTGCCGAATATCGCAATATCTACACTCCTTATGACCGCATTCCTCACATTTTTCAGGACGTTCAGCCCTCGTCGTGATTGCAAGGCATCTACAACAGTACATATAGGATAATTGTCGAGGTGGCATATTGGCTGAGTGTATAAAACTTAGGTATAATACCTTCGATTGTGCAATTGACTAGATTGAGATTTTTTTTTCGAGTACAGAAAGTTGTAATAATGCTGATTTTTAAAATGTTATAAACACTGCACTTGACGTAAAGTAATTTATAACTTATTGGGACTGGCTCATGACCTCCCACTTACAATCAGTTTTGAAGTAGGATTCACTTATATTCTCGCACTCCAGACAAGGGTTATTGGGTTCTCGAATAGAGATCGAGAGGCGATTCTCCAAAGAATCATGCCCCAGAGGCACTACAAGTCTAGAAAATCGAACATATCATCGGAGTGATTCCTTACCTAAATTCCATTCAGGGCAGCGAATATATTTATGGTCATATACATTCATTTCTCTCGTTCATCTTTCAAGCTAGCAAAAAAAGAACAGCTTGATTTTCCTACCATATATTGTGAATATATCTCTTTTGGCTCGAGCTTATTTTAGTCCTCAGAGCTCGATACACCAAAGCCATTAATAGCTCATATCACTCATCAATTCAGCAAATAGAGCTACACAGTTTCTATTTTGCTTAGCTACAATGACCCCTCCTGGCCTGCTAACATGCTACTTCTGCGGAATCAAGCTCAAAGACAACACATTGCTACATAACCATATTATGCTTCATATTATGGCAATGGAACTCGATTCCACCTCATCAGAGTCTTCGAGAAAAAACAAGTATGGGAACCACAATGCGGATCAAGACAAGAGTGACAACGATGTTGAGGACGAGGAGGATAGTGAGAGTGAGAAGGATGAAGGAGATACAAGTGGAGGAAGCGCAGTCCCGCATCACAGCTCGCTTGATATAATGTTTCCAGTTCGATAATATAGGATCGCTATTGGGGCACGGTTGTCGAGGTTACATTTATTTTTATGTATGATGTTTTTGAGCTTTGGGGATTGTTTGGGAATGCATTGTTTGTTCAGCTGCAACATAGAATCACCAAAAGCTAAGATGTTGAAGTCTGATTCAAGGACAATTAATAAATTTTCGGTTGGTAGTGACTCATATAGCACATACTCAGGCGACATAGCTTCTATATAAATGACCAGTATTCCTCAAGTCAAGCTAAGTAACTCTTGTCTTGATCTTTCCACTCTCAAGAACCTTTTGATCTAGAAGTTCTCTCTACATATCATCGCAATTCCGAACAACGAAATTACACTCACAGACCCTTAACATAAATCCAAAAGTAATACAAAGGCATTAGGATCCACCTCGAGCCAGAAAAGTAAAATGAAGCGAGCCCAGCCGCCAAATAATAATAGGAGCTGCATGATACTGGTGGTAAGAGACAAGTTAATAAGTCCCAAACAGGCAACTTTATCGCGAATGTGATATTGACAGAATGTGAAGCACCAAAAGAAAAGCAAAGCATGATATAAAACAAACTTCAATTTCTGATAGACCTCATAACAGTTGCCTGAGATACAATACTTATATCCAAATGGTTATATGCGCTTTGAGTAAAAGTAGACAAGTCAACTTATCTCCCTATATTATGTTGAAGCTGCACTTAAATATAACAACTCAAAGCTTGACGCAGTTACTGATCACAATAACCCCTATGGACGACACGCACAGAACCCAAGCCCAGCATTCCTCGGGGATTGATGGTATCTTCAGCACCAAACAGGATATACATCCTCAAACTACCCATGAGCCAAATACTACCAACAGAGAAACCCACACAGCTCCGCAGTCAAACAAACTACCCTCTACTTCACAGCCATCCAATACAATGAATGATACCTATTTAAATGTCGGAGAAGATAAGGTTAAGGAGAAAGGTCCTCTAACGGTTCTACCGAAAGTGAATACATTACCGCAAGCCGAGCAGAAAGCACTTTTAGTACTGCAGGAGAACCAGATTTTACGGCCATCTACTGAGCGGTTTACTTCTTCTGTTGCGGTCGCTACTATGGAGAGTACTCGTACCAGGCCACGTCGTCCTTTATTTCTTAGATCAAGATCTATGATGGATAGAAATGCGAGTGCTAATCCAGGTGCCTCGCTCTACAAGCCTCGGCATTAGGAGGACTATTTGATGTTTTAGGACTGCTGTCCAGAAATTTGGGTATGGCTTGCGTATGATGCTAAGTTACTCTTGCAGTAATAGATGGGTATGATTTATCGATTAACAGATTATCATGGCTTGTGCTGATGGCGTGTTGTGTACAGGGAGAAATATGGACATAGATACCGGTTTAGTATTACGAATCTCGAGCCTAGCTTTTCTCGACATTCAATGTACTCCAGTATCTGAACAATACATGGCTTGTTTTCTTGCAGGAATGACCTTTGTGATGTTGTGATATTACAATGGATAAGATTCGCCAAGGCCCTCAATGTAGCCTTGTGAGGGGCAAGGCTGAGACAACGTCAGCCACCAGCCATTCCTACATTCCTTCTTCCTCGATTCCACATCCTCAATGAGACATCTCCAGTGAAAGGTATTTCATGCTTCGGTTCTTCCATTTACACACCTTTCTTTTCAGTTTCATTTTTGTCCTAGTCTGCAGCCTTATGCTAGGAGTTAGCAACCCGTTCCGAGCAATTTCAAACGCTTCTAAACTTCTCTCCTCAACCAAAATGTCTACCTTTGCTATCCAAGGTTCAAACGTCCTGGTCAATCTTGTTGATGGACTTTCGAAAGAACAATTGGAGGCGTTTCCAGCCTTCAAGGTATGTCCAACCATTGAGCAGCCTGCTTAATATATCCATCCAAGCAACTGCTAACCGTAGTTAGAACTGGTCCAACAGACTCCAACGGAATCTCAACCTCCAAAAGTCCAATGCCTCACACGAATTCCATTCCTCCCCCTACGAACTCCGCAGTATCACAATTCAAGCAATTGACCGTTTCGGTGGCAAACGTCTCGGCTTCGTGAAGCTTACCGCGGATATTTCAAATTCAAAAGGAGAGTCATTGCCTGGAGCAGTGTTTCTACGCGGTGCTAGTGTTGGGATGCTCGTAATTCTCCAACCAGATGACATACCGAAAGGAAGCCAAGATGAGAAACATGTTCTTCTGACCGTACAACCCCGTGTTGCGGCTGGAACTTTGCAGTTTGTTGAGCTACCTGCCGGCATGGTTGATAACGGAACTTTTACCGGTAGTGCTGCTAATGAAATCAAGGAGGAATTAGGCCTTGATATACCAGAGGATGAGTTGGTTGATTTGACAGAGCTGGCTATTCCGGATGATATAGTGGAGGAACTTCCACGAGCGATTTTCCCAAGTGCAGGAGGTTGTGATGAGTACATTCCGCTCTTCTTGCACGAGAAGAGAGTTCCAAGAGAACAATTGAAGGAATGGACAGGTAAGCTGACAGGGCTGAGAGATGAGGGTGAAAAGATTACTTTGAAGTTGGTCAAGCTGGAGGATTTGTGGTGGGAGGCTGGGAGGGATGCGAAGGCATTGAGTGCCTGGGCTTTATACCGGGGGCTGAAGACTAGTGGGAAGATATGAGGCGGCTCGTGATCGTTGCAGTATAGCTCATCTTGAAGCTATTTACAAGCATTGGAGTGCCTTTGGAATGCTCGGCTGGCTGGACTAGGAGACCCCACATCACAAACTCCATTGCTTTGCCATCATTATTCCCTCAGCAAGCGTGCCAACCCTCGCATCAATGGCAAAGCCTTCTCTCTCCAATTTCTTGCACTCATCCCACAACCCTTTTAGAGGCACCGTGAACACCTCTATAAACTCGTTCTCCTCTAATTCGGGTTTCAGGTTTTGATTTCGTGGATCCTTCATATCAATCTTAACATGTACCATCTTCAAATTCGTATTGCAGAAGCCGGGATCATTAAACATAACGGGCGTGCTCTCCTCAGCAACTCCCACGTACCCTGTTTCCTCCCTCAACTCTCTCACAGCTGCCTCCTCTGCACTCTCTCCATCATCCACTAGTCCCGCTGGCACCTCAATCACCACCTTATCAATGGGCGGTCTATACTGTTTTTGGAGAATTATCTCTGGCCCGGTTTCCTTTTCTAGGATAGCTACGATGCCTACACCGTCGATATCGGAGCCTTTAGGGCGGGTGCTTCGCTCTGCGTGCTCCCAAGTTCGAGTTGTTTGCAAAGGATCGGTGTAAGTTGTTAGAATTAATTTGGTCCATTTTGCTTCCGAGGGGTTCTGGGAATTAGGGTTAGAATTATACCAGACGTCTTGATATAACGGAGGAACCCGTTATCATAATGCAGACTCTTTGAATGGGGGTGGGAAGAAACAAACCAAGGGCTCAGTCTTAACAATTTTCTGGTCTCCGGCTGACATCTTGTAGAATTCTAAGATGGGTTGTGTAAGCAAAAGTTTCTTGTAAGTACTCAAGTTCTACGTAGAGGGGTGATCTTATGGAGACGCGGGGTGTGTTTCTGAAGTCAGTGCGTCACTGCCAAGAAGTTCTTCCAAATATATGTTACTTACGTCGTTATCGACATCACTACTGTTCAAGTGTTCAAACAAAATGAACCCCGACAATTTTTCATTTGTCAGTCTCAACAAATCATTTCTTAGGTTGTTCGCTGCGTCAATAAAGACATGCGTGACGTTAGGGACTTGAAATGGCGAAGTGCATGGGACAAATTCACCAACACCCTTCGTAAAGTTATAAGAAACTACCGAAAACCGTTAGACAGACTTGAGATACATAATAATATAGTTTCTAGCCATCTGGAACGAACTGAAATCTTCCTTTGCATAAGAGATGAAGCTGTTTGATAGAGCTGATAAACAAGCTCACCTCGGGCACACAATGTTGAGCCTCGCCAAGCTCGGTTAACGACAATGCCCCTGAATCTGAATGAAGTAAATAAAAGAACGTAGTTACCGTATGCACCATTGAATTTGATTATTGGTCCAGGACTAACGGAAGTACTACAAAATCAAATAGTCAGTTGGCGAGCTTCTTGGATTTGTGAAGGGCAAAATCTTGTTCTGCGCAGGGGCTACTCTTTTGGAACTTTATATAAGACAAAACTATCTGCTATTAGTTGGGATATAGCAGCCTCCTTTAATATGTGTATGTGTATGTCCTGATCAACTTATATCCCACTCTCAATCGTTGGGGGTACTTTGTAATGGTACTATTTCCTGTTTGTCACAGTGTGTCTGAGATAGGGTCTTATCATTAAACTTACGCTCCTTCCTATCCTAACTTCATTACACTCAACGCAGCCTCATTGCACCTTCTCAAAGAGCTATGAACCACCTCAGCTGATTTAGACTTTCAAAATTAAAATGAAAAAGAAAGATCATAACTTCTCTGCATTGTAACAGTCCACCGGCCATCTCGCTGATAGCGTATCCGTACTAAAATGAAGCGATCTTTTCCCTACTGAGCTTTTTATAGTAGTCACTACACCTTTCAAGGAAAAAGTTCTCATCAAGATGTCCCAATGAGGTGTATATAGTCTTCTCTAGTGAGATTACTAGCAAAATTAGGCATGATGGCGGGATGATAGTCCGTATCGATATATACCAAAGGTACGTACCACCACCATACTCGCTCGTGCCTGGGGCAGGAGGGGAAAGAAACAATGATGATACCACCATCATTCTCGATAATAAAAAGAGAATGATGGTTGGCCGCGCGCCTACATCTGAATAGCTGAATCCAACCAGTATTTATGATGATATGCTAGTGTTCTGGTACACCGTCTGAGTGTCCTCTTCAAGCCGTATGATTCTATAGAATTGGGTTCACCCTCATATTCCGAGAATTATTGGCTGATAGAGAGACGCTTTAGATTTGAACCCAAATTTCTTTTGATCAATGCCCTCGTGTCAAATTCCAACTGTCAAGTCAAACGCCCACTGCACCATATTGGTTTTTTTTGCATATGATCCTTCGTTCCGAAACTATATACCACCAGGGGCAGGCTGACGTGGCCAAATCGTGAGTTAGACTAAGCAGTTCAAATGAAATTCAGACTCCTTTTTGAACAACGTTCCTATGGTGGGACATAGGTGCGGGATCTAATTCAATCAGCAATGCTAGCGAGGCTGTTTAGAAGTACGGAAAGAATTAGTAGACTCAATAGGGAAAGTGCAGGAAGTCGCTAGTTTTGGGTGCATAGAATGCCCTCTAATAAACCACAATGATCAGGCATGATGGCTATAGCAAAGAAAGAGCCAAATAAGTGACTTTCGTCAGATGACAACTTTGATGATAAGAGGACAAGCCTCAGCAGTTTGTAAAGATGATAGTGCTTTTGATTAGTCAAGGAATGTCACTCACTCCATTAATGCAACAATCTATCTTTCTGTAACCCCGATTCACTTTCAATAATTTCAGTCTTTGATTAGTGAATGGAAGTTTTTGAATATGTTATCTTCTGGTCAAGAATAGAAACAGACTAACGTTTCTTTGCCCTTAGCTTTACAAAAGGTTCTTGGAAGTTGCTGTTCTTTATATTCTAAGAATGTATGCGAACTTCCATTGAGCAGTGTAAAATGTAGATATACATTTCCCGGTGGAGCTCTATGAGCCATTTGAGCGATTCGACCTCTTCTCGGGGATGCCGGTAACACATCTCATTCAACCATGTGGTTTTATTCATTTGTGCATTACTCTGACGGACAGTGCTGGAAAAAATAATCTCCTCAGTACACGGCGTGGCTGCATATGCACGCAACATGGCTAGAACGGCTGTCTATTGGTGTACACCGTGTACACCGTGTCGCGGTGGAAGTGGAAGTATTTGTTTCGCAACAGCATTAAGGGCAGCAGACACGGGCGAGCATATTGTTTAAAAAAGACATTAAAGAACTCACGGCATTTAAATAATCTTATTGCAGGTATCTGAGTATTATGTTTGGAATTTCAAAAGGCTGGATAACCTTTCAGGTAAATGGCGGGACACTGCGGTGTGGTAATGTTGAGTTATATTACTAAGATTGTTAAGGAGTGTCTGTAAAGAGAAATTTTCTGGAAGTTTTTCCATCCTACTGGAAACAACGTTGGAAATGTTACTTACATGAAAAACTTCCCCCTTTCATGTAGTTATGATGTTTATTTAGCACACACGCATCTACTGTAAATCAAGACATCTAACAGGTGCTCTAACTATAACTATCGATGATCTACTCACAGACTGTCCACGCTACGAGGCTTTCGATGCATATTCGCCACCGACATCGTACCTTCGCTGTCACCACCTCCCCAACGCTGCAAATCAATTTCAAGCTTTCCAACCTCTTCCCACCCATGCTTCAAATATAAACCCTTGCCCTCTTCTGTCGCATCAATCCAACATTCCAATCCTTCCTCATCACATTTCTTGAGTCCCCACTCTAACAGTGCCTTCCCGACGCCACACCGCTGATACTCGGGGTTCACTACAAGCGTCGCCATCAAAACGTGTTTCTTCCCTTTCATAGCCTCATTCCGCTTCTTGTCCAACTGCTCAAAGTACCATTTTTCCATCTCAGCATTGGCGGTTGGACCATACCTTTTTGGCCAGGGAAACTGTGGCTCCGGGGTTAGGAAGAAATTCCATTTCGCACCGCCGATTATTTCGCCAGATGGCAATTTGGCCACGAGGAAATGAGCGGTTGGATCCGAAGACCAGGTCTCGGAGAAAATCTCTAGTGCAAATGCCCGTGATTCTTCGGCCGAGATAGTCGAGGAAGGAGGATTCATCAGACTCATTGGCCTCCACCCACGAAAGGCTTTGCCTGCGACGGCCATGTACCCCGGGAGGTCATCTTTAGATGTCAGATGTTGGACTGTGAACTCGACCTTTCCGGTCGAGTTCACCGTGTCTTGAGTTGCCGCCATAATATGAGCAAGAAAGACGTATAAACTAGTGTCTCTGGATAGATCTCAGAATCCAGGGATCAATAATCGCATCGTTGTGCAAAGGGGCGGAAATATGTGCCACAGCGCTGTAAAATGGGGTATGTGAACATCCAGAGCTCGGTTGATGTTGGTTGATGTTGGATATAATTTAACTCCCGACCCGTACCCGGACCCGGACCCGGACCGTCTTACTGCTTTCTTCTGCGATCCCGATTGATCGCTTCTATATTGTATAATTTCCCATACAGTACATCGCATGTACTCCGAAAAGCTTTGGATCGGATGCCTTCTATAGCCGGAATCCTAAAGTGAACCCGATCTTGGGAAAACACCTCTCTAAGTAGAGCATGATAGGAGACGGGTGACGTGCAAATCACCAAAATCAATCTTAGATAGGAAAGAGACGTAAAGTAGATTTAAGACAAATTACCATAGAGTCGCTGGTACATAGGATAGGTTCCTTTGCCTCCGAATTCGATGTTTACAACATAAACAAGGCTCAGGAGGCTTTACTGTACATCATACGCCAATCGTCCTTGCGGTAGTAGAGGAATAGCTATGTAGAACCAGCGACTTGAAACTGCAGACCATATCTAGCTAGCTTTCCCCCCACCAAAGGGGGAAGTCATTTAAATGTAACCCGCCATCGTCTCTGTTTAGAAGATGATGTCGATTTCCACCAGGCTTGTTACGGTATGCATATCTCATTAAGGGGTGTGGTGCTTGTTGATGTTTACTTTCGTAATATGGGTGTTTCGTAGTCCAGACGGAGTGAGTGTATGGCGTAGTTCCCATTGGTTCATTAAATCGCTTCGGACGGAGCTTGACAATTGTGAATTACGTCAGCCGGGCTCCTGGCTCCTGTGTTTTCATTTGCCCACGAAGCGACCAAATTGGTCTAAAAATATCCTGCAGCAGAAGGAGAGTAGTCTGGTAGTACTGTAGAGCTATAATAATGCGGTATGAAATGTTTCCCACACCCTCCTCCCGTAGGATTCTGCATGAGCGGCTAAATTTCAGTACTTACTATAATGCACAGGAGGAACAGGTGTCGTACAGTTAGGAGAGTACAATATTGTACAGTACACACCACTCCCACTGCAGAAATGAAGTACCTGCCGATCAATGGCGTCTTCACGAGTCGGGTGGCAAGAGCTGAGAGTCTCTCGATTCTTGAATCGCAAGCAAATCCCCCGAAAGGTCAGGTCGTATGTACTTGGCTCATGGCCGACTCCTTGTACATGAGGTACAGTAATAAAAAGTATCCGTAACCTAGTTTGAGCGCTCCAATCAGCCGTGATCCCGCAGATACGAATAGACTAACCTAACTTCGACTACGGAAGTACTACTGTACTACTACCCTACTCTATTTCTACCCTAGCACCCATCGTTCCTTAGGTCGTCCTACTCTTGCTGGTGCAGTTCGTGTTCTGATTCTTAATTCTCTCCTTCTTGATCATCGGGTTTTCTTCTTCGATGGCTTGGCGCGAATAAGACGACGAGCAAACGATGAGGTACAGCGGCTTAATTCTGCACTTGGGGCTGATTTGGCGATGTCAAATTACTCCTGTTGCTGCTGCCGTTGCGAACCATGACGCCTGGATGGGGCTTGCCCCTCGAGTAGAAATTCCAGCCCCAATTGTGGTTGCAGCGAGCCAAGACTGGTATGTTTTCCTATCCTTGGGCAAATAGACAGCGCTCATATGTTGTGAATAGGGATGGTAACGACGGGCCCTGGAGTTCATTCGCGATTCAGGTCGGCACTCCATCGCAGAAAATAAAGGTCTTCGCTGCGACTTCAGGATGGGAGACAATGGCTGTTATGCCTGGCGGATGTATTGCGTCTGACCCCTCTACTTGCGAAGGCGATCGAGGAGGATTCTACCAGCCAAATTCTTCCTCGACATGGTCCAAAAACATCGAAACGCTGCAGACAAATATATATCCCATCGGCGTTGATGAAAGGCTTGGATACAAAGGAAAGGCTTCACTTGGGTTTGATAATATCGCATTGGGTTGGCCGGGTAGTGGTGGACCTGAACTAAAGAACCAGACAGTTGGTGGATTTATCACTAAAGACCACTATCTTGGATTTTTCGGTTTGACGCCACGAGCTGCGAATTTTACGAGTTTCGACCATCCAATTCCGAGCTTTGTACAGAACCTCGTAAGCCAAACTAAGATTCCTAGCACATCTTGGAGCTATACTGCTGGGAATCAGTACCGTAAGAATACCCAAATTCTTGGAGTATCAAATCTGATAAAGTTTAGGTCTCAATAAAGTCCTTGGGTCCTTGATTCTAGGGGGCTACGACTCGTCTAAATTTGTTCCTAACAATGTGATATTTAATTTTAATGACGAAGACATCCGAGATCTCACCGTTCAGATCGACTCGATTACTACAAACGATGGCAAAACTTCTTTACTGCCAACACCTATTCCCGCTATGGTAGATTCGGGAGACCCGTGTATTTGGCTTCCATTAGAAGCCTGCACTCTGTTTGAGCAGGCATTCGGCCTCACTTTTGATGATAAAACACAGCGCTATCTTCTTAACGCCACCCAGCATACGTCTCTAAAAGCCATGAACCCAAGCGTCACTTTCAAGCTTGGTAATTTGACGGTTGGCGCGAACGTAGAGATTACGTTACCATACGCAGCATTTGATTTGAATGTATCTTCACCAATAGTTTCTCAGTCCACGAGCTACTTCCCCCTGAGGCGTGCGGTGAACGATACGCAATATACACTTGGGCGAACGTTCTTTCAAGAAGCTTATGTGACTGCGGACTACGACCGAAGAACGTTCACGGTATCTCAAGCTGCCTGGGTAGCAGGATCACAGTCTAAAATAGTTCCGATTCTTCCTCCAGGTAAAGATTTCGCTATTGGAGGAAGCTCAAATGGAAATGGAAACTCGACAGAAGAGGATACATCATCTAGCCATGTACCAGTAGCTGCAATCGCTGGGGGGGTTGGTGGAGGGGTAATTCTGCTTATCGTGGCAGCCGTTCTTATTTTCTTCTACTGCGTCAAACCTCGTCGTCGGAAAGCGGAGGCTGAAAAGGCAGCAGCAGAAGCTACTGAGTATACAGCTACTGATCCAGCCACAGGAGCACCGGTTGGTCCAGCTCAGATGTTCAACGGCTTTAAAGCGGAATTGGATAATGCGGAAGCCATTCCAAAACATGAACTGGATGCAAGTTCACAGTGGGTGGTAGAAGCTGATGGCCGCGAAAGAATGCGGTACGAAATGGACGGCACAACCTACATATATGAAAAGGACGACAGCGGGAAAACAATTGTGTACGAAAGAGATGCGAAAGATAAGGGTGTGTGGCTAGTAGAAGCAGATGGCAGGCCAGTGCAAGTACATGAAATGCCGGCTGCGGAAGAGGTAGCACACGAGATGCATGTGCAGCGAGATTCCGTTAATGAGATTTCCAACACAGCCTTGAGAAATAGAAGATACAGTTGGGAGACTAGTGACGGAACGCTAATTGGTTCACCTACGCCAGTAAATGCTCAGGTGAGCCCTGGGAGTGCCGGGGTGGTAAGTCCTCAGAGCCCGGAGACTGCTTCTCCAAGATCGTGGCGGGCGAGGCTTCAGAGGTCGCCTGAATAGCTCTAACGCCAGTCCGTTCGAATCAAAATCCAACAAAACGCATAGTCAAATTATGCAACGAATGAACCGCCTTGTTCTACTGAGCTCGAAAGCCCTCGTTTATCATTAAACGCACCGCCTGGGCTTTTATCGAGTGAAAATATTCTCTACATAGAGCGGCATGTGTTCGTGTGTATCTCTGGTATGAGATCGCTGGACCATGTATAGATACATACAAGGCAGGAACAAAGCATCTGCACAATTCGATTCAAGCTCTAGGGTTCAAGACATCCCAGAGTCAAAAGCCCGATATTTTACTAGAAATCGACTAAACTCCGAACAACAGCAGTCTACGAGCCTTACCACCTAACTGTTCGTCGGCCGCTATATTCTATTACAAGATTCGGTGAGGGAATGAGATTTGCAGCCATATGCGAACTCAATCAGAGTACCATATTTGTGCTGCCAGGAATTTTCAGCTTATGTGTAGGCTGAATAGGTGTATTTCGAGACGATGCTTGCGTCAAATATTACAGCATTTACTGTAAAGTCGCGGAGTGAAGGTCTGGTATCTGTTAGAATATGAAGGGTATCTGCCATTCAAATCTTCGTTAATCCAACAATGTATTTTAATCATAGCTTTAGCGAAGCATCAAACCAAATAATCCTTACCATTCAGCATAAGTCCACAAAGCGATAAAAAAAAAAGACTACTACAATTGTGATTATGGTTAAGAATTATGAGCAGGTAACAAAATCTGTGCTTGAATAACACAATGTTTCGCAATAAATTATTATTCGCCATGCTATCAATCTGTCCATGTGAAGTTGTGACGAGTCCTTCATTTTACTCACTTCCAAACTACATAACTCGCGTGCATGCACAAGGATGTCTGGCCTGTCGGGATTGGCTTTCGGCAAACATACTTTCTGGAAGTTATTTCTAGATTAGAGACGCAGGGGGCGGAAACCCTTCGGTCACGACTAGGAAGATGTCTGTCGATGGTGAAAAATACTAGCCTCGCTAGCTAACGTATTAGGTCAGCAATGATTCCTTGACGTCACTGTTTGATGAAGTGAACTCTTCCCTTGATTGATTGAACTATAGAATAATATAAGACTTGTGAATGTGTAAATGGAAAAGCCTTGCCATGAGAGATAACGACTCCGCCGTTGTAATGCTTGCTGCTACAGTACAGGATGAAACCAGTTATTCGGAGAATCGGATTATGTAATGTTCATGCTGGTGGATTTCCCGGTCCACTGGTCCTCCTTCATAGGGGCCATACTCCGTAGATCATTCATGGTGGCGATCTAAAATATCAGCTAACTACAAGTAATTACACACACTCCACAGCCGGGCTAGCCTAACCGCCCCACAAGCAAAGGTATACGGCAAAACATCGAATGTCTAACGTTCACATAACCCAACCGCCATCTCCATAAGCAAACTTCCTACCTGCGGTGGAGGTCAAAGTGCAGTACACCACATTCATTTGCACGTAGAAGCCAATTATGAAATGCTATTGGTCCCTGGGCGGTCTGGTCACGGGACTTCTGACTTCCCTTTTTCATGCTTCAGCTGCTGCAGATTCCGGTATGTCTAAATCTCTTTCTTTCTCGTTCTCCTTCAATCCAACTCCCAGTCTAGGAAGAACCCAATATTGACGAATTTAGAATCAATATCAATAACATCAAGCGCGCCGTTGACGTCGAATCTGGCGCGTGCTCCGGCTCCATCGGTTTGCTGCTTTGTATTCCAAGACACCGTCACTGAGCTCTGGGCTGAGTTGTATACCACATCCATATTCGCTAAAATAGTTAACATAACGTCCTACACCGTCCGAGTCACGCCAGGACCTAAGACTGCCGAGACGAGCATTGAAACTAACGTTTATACAACAAACGCTAGCTTCACGTCACTCGTCGAGGTCGGTACTAATCCTATTTCGCTGTACAACAATGTTGTGCCCGGTCCTAGCGAAACAAGTGCTTTGTACATGAAGAACGCAACCCAGATAGTTACTCATGGAGTTACTGTGTAAGTATAGCAAGCTTGCCTGAAGTTAATCACCAAAAGCTTACTGAAACAGGCCGTCACCGCAAGCAATATACATTTATTCATCCGTAAAGATTGTTACAGCCTTACCAGTATGTGATCCGGTGCGAGAAATAAGCTATGCTAATGATCGGTCTCTTTTAAGGTAACTGATTCTGCTGGGAATGTTGTCTGTGCTACCCCTTCATCGGTGCTTGGCGGGCAAGTTACCATCAATTCAAATGCACAAGCATTTTATTATGGATTGACGAGCGTGTCCACGTTCACAACTCGGGTCGGCCTTGCGACAACAGCCACTGCGACATATGTAGTCTCTTATGATAACACACCTCATGGCAAAGCCGCTACGGTATCAGAAACAACCATAACGCAAACCACCGCTCCAACCGAGACCTTTCTAATAAATTCCAACAATCAGTCTATTGCTATTCCTACTACAAGACCGCCCGGGGTCATGTTAACTTTCGAAACACCATTCGTTTATCAGCCCAAGAGTGGCGCATCTGGGTTGACTCACTCAGGAGCTGGTAATTGCTACCGGGGAACTAATAGCGAAGGGTGGGGTTATCCCCCACAAACGCTGCTTGACTATATGGTCAAGAATCCTGCGATAAGCAAACAGTATCCGGTACGTGATATGGCCTAAACATGCTGTTTTCCAACAAATTGTTGTCTTAATACTTACTTTGTTCATTTCAGGGTCTCGAAGCATGCTATCCTGGAGGGCCATCTATAATAACGTCAGCAACTTGCTCTATGATAGCACCGGTTTTCCAGTTCGCCGGTGGAGGTATGTCACACCTATATCAACGTAGGAATAACAGAATATTACTAATCAGACCCTCAGATCTTACTGAA